>Ga0207937_1000034_pt1 | contig 38773 bp, 25 predicted proteins | sample LakMenEpi04Sep11_FD_150668 | JGI IMG/M metagenome (GOLD analysis project Ga0207937, IMG submission 150668) | Freshwater microbial communities from Lake Mendota, WI - 04SEP2011 deep hole epilimnion (SPAdes) | ecosystem: Environmental > Aquatic > Freshwater > Lentic | place: Lake Mendota, Madison...
AACCGCAGGGTAATTCCATGTCACGCCATCCAAAATCGGTTGTTCATACACAACAGCCCCATCTTCGCATTTGGCAAGAACAATTCTTCCGTCCTCTGCGGAGACGAGAAGCATCCCGTTGACGACCAGAAGCTGGCCTTGCCCGAATCGCCCTCCTCTCCAAATTCGCTTCCCATCCTCGGGGGCAACACATTCCAATACGCCATCACTCAATGCATAAAGTCTTTTGTCATAGTAGATAGCGTTCGTGAATTTTGTCTTCAGGACTCGCGAGCTTTGCCAAAGAGTGGCTACCGACCAACTTTGTGAATTGCTGGAAGAATCACCCGAAGCGCATTCGAGTCGGATCATCTTTGAACCTTGAGCGTACCCTTTTCCTAATAGTATTCTGCCATCCTCTAGCGAAACTGGCTGCGAAGCGCATGCATCCGAATTGGAGTGGCTAACCCAGTCCGTTGTCCAAAGCACTTTTCCATCCAATAAATCGTGGCCCGTTACGTTGTTCTCGTTCACGCTGACGATCTGCTGGTCCGTTCCAACCCGTATCAAGGCAGGAGACGCATAGCCGATTTGAGCAGTCCCTTGTTTCCAAAGAACATTTCCTGTTCGCAATTCCATCGAAACCAGAGTGATCGGAGTTTCTGAATTTGGTTTGCCACCCATCGGCACGATCACCTGCTCTACGTCCGATTTCTTAACGACTAGGGGAGAAGCGCTTCTTCCCCATTTGATGAGTTCTTCGGATTCTCCCTGTGTTGCGAAGCCCATCTTCAACACATCTTGAGTCCATAGAACTTCACCACTTACGGCATTACAGCATACGACGGTACCTGTTGCCGTTTGGGACAGTAGAAGATCCTCGAAGAGTGTCGGTGTAGCCCGTGGCCCGAGTCCTCCGAGTGGTTCGTAATGACGCCCTGGAAAACGTTGACTCCAACGGAGATTGCCCGATACTAAATCGAATGCTGCTAGGACTTCATCATCCGCGTCTTGATACATGGTGTATGCTAACGAGCGATGGACAACAAACCCCGACCAACCTGCCCCAATCGGTTTCTTCCAAAGTAGCTGGGGTGGATGCTCTTTCCATTGAGTACCAAAGCTTGATTCTGCGACGATCCCGCTGCGTTGACTGCCGAGAAACTGCAAAAACTGTGCGTTCTTCGCATATTCTATCTGCGGACTATCCGCATCGACACGAGCATTGTCAACTGTCGGCTTCGGCGCTGCGAGCCAAGATCTCCATCCGAACTGGGGAAGAGTTTCGCCTGTAAATCCCTTGAGTTCGAAACAACCATAAAAGGCCGCAGCCGCAACAGCAACAACAAACAAAGACGCAACGCGTTGTACGTTTGATGCAACCCACATCCAAACGAGTCCAAGGCTTCCCACGGCCAACAGAATGAGACCTCCCGCGGCTAAGTTTGCGTACTGGTGATCGATTTCAAAAATAGCCCATCGAGCAACTGGAATAGAGAACAGGGCTCCAATCCCTACCCAAAAAAGGATTGAAGCCTTTCGTCGATGTGGCTGTCTATCGAACTGCACTATTTTATCGGCCTAACGTAGATGTCGACTAGCGTGCGACGACTTTGTTGGATCGTGTCAATGCCTCGATATAATCGCTGGTGACATTGAGTACTTCTTCATTATAGAAGTTTCGCTGGAAGATGATCTTCTTCTTGTCTTCTCTCGCTTTCGCGTCTTTGTTCTCGGCGGCTGTCATTCCAGTGACCTCTTCTTCGATCTTCTCCGAGTTGAGTTCCTTGTTTCGCGCCATGTACTCGGATTCCTTTAACGGAATCGTCTTGATCTCTTTTTGTTTCACGTAGGTGTCGATTCTGGCTAGCAGTTTTTCAAACTCTGGATTCTTTGCGATCCGATCATTGGCTGCTTGCTGCAATCCAACCTTAATCGTCGAGTCGACCATTTTGTATTGTTTGTGCATGCGTGCCTGAACTTTATCCATCGGAAGTGCATAATCCAAATCCGATTCCGAGATATCCAGCTTGGCGGTAATCGAAGGCAAAATCACGTCGGAAGCGACACCCTCCAATTGTGTAGACTTTCCGTTGGGCAAGTAGAATTGTTGGATCGTCAGCTTTAGCCCACCGTATTGCTTGGATGCTCCGAGCAGTTGCGAAATGTCGAGCAACGTTTGGACTGTACCCTTACCGTGAGTCTTAGGGTCCCCCACGATGATGCCTCGACCGTAATCCTGGATGGCCCCCGCGAAAATCTCACTAGCGCTCGCACTCATTTGGCTGATTTTGACCACGAGCGGTCCAGTCCAAAGGATGGAACGTTCTTCGTCTTCGAGAACATCCACGTTTCCACCAGGTGTCTTCACCTGAACGACGGGACCACTCTCGATGAACAAACCGGTAACCGCGATCGCTTCTTGAAGGGATCCGCCGCCATTCTTACTCAGATCCAGAACGATGGCATCGATGTTCTGTGTCTTGAACTTGGTGATGATATCTGCAAGATCGCGTCGAGTGCTTCGGTAGTTCTTGACCCCTTTTCGAGCAGCATCCATGTCCAAATAGAAGCTCGGTAGATTGATGTATCCTGTCTTATACTTGGTTCCATCTGGCTTCATACCATGCTCGACGACTTCCCCGCGAGCGGCTTCGTCTTCAAGCTTGATAAGGTCTCGCGTGATCTCGTAGATTTGCGTCGTACCTGTTCCTTTTGGCTTCACATGAAGCTTCACCTTGGTACCCTTCGCACCGCGAATCATGGAAACTACATCAGGCAGTTTCATATCGACCGTTTCCACTGGCGGTGCATCATTGTCTTGGCTGACAGCCACGATGTGATCACCCACCTTCAGACGCCCATCTCGATCGGCGGCACCGCCGGTGACAATGTTTTCCACGACGGTTTGGCCGTCATCAGGTCGAAGCGTTGCACCGATACCAGTGAATTCCAGTTTCAGATGGACATCGAAATCTTCCTGTTCGCGCGGTGACATGTACGTCGTGTGCGGATCCAAGGAGTTCGTCAGCGATGTCAGATAGAGTTCTAGCAACTCATCGACGTCAGTTTTCGACTTGATGTTGTAGAGCGTGCGGTAGCGTTTGTGTAGCGTGTCCTTGATCTCTGTTTCGGACTTTCCATCCGCCTTGAGAGAGAGGATGTTAAGTTTGATCGACTTGCGAATTCGGTCCTTCAGTTCTGCTTCATCCGCAGCCCATGGAAGTTCTTTCGCATCGGAAATAATCGACTCGTCGACATTAAAGTCGTGGGCTGCGTCGATTTGCTCATGGATGTAGGGCATGAATTGGTCTAGTCGCTTCAAGTACCGTTTGAAGACCATATAAGCAAAGTCGACGTTGCTTTTCTTGATCATGTCGTCCAGTTGATTCTGGTAAACACGAAACTCATCCACGTCTGAAAGGAGCAGGTACGATTTGAGCGGATCGACGTTTTTCAGGAATATATCGAATCCGCGAAACGACATTTCGTCGTTGAATTGCGGGTGCGAAATATGCTCTTTCTCAATAATACTGCGGACTGCCCGAACGATAATCGACGTGTTGGCAGGTGCTTCGGTCACGGCGGCCACTCGCGCCAGTTCTTGCGCGACCGAGCATTGGGGGAATAGCAGAGTTCCAGTAACCACCAGGCTCGCGAAGGCACCTCGTGCCAGAACTCTCGCCTTCTTATCCGATTGCATAAGCATTTTTTGCCCCAACGTACGAATGAAAATGAATCTGGAAAAAGCAGGCTGTTTATGACGCCAACTTCTCCATTAGTGCATGGTAGGAGATGCATCCCCTCAAATCAACATGGATAGATACGAAGAATATCGAAGAAAGTATGCATATTAGTCGGGAAAAGTTGTCGAATATCGCCGAATTCTGGCTCCTTCACCCTTGGACGAATTTGCCGGTCTCGTTAAACTCTTGACCCGCGAAAAACCGAAGGATCTTCAATTATGACAAAACAAAAGACTCACAAATCCACCAAAAAACGAGTTCGATTGACTGCCAACGGAAAGGCGAAGCATCGAAAAGCAGGCACCAGCCACTTGGCGATCAGCAAATCTGCAAAGAAAATCCGACAACTTCGGGGCACCAGAGTCCTGGAGCCTCAGTTCGTTCAAGCAGTAACTGATGCACTGCGTGGCTACAGCTACTGACTTCGTGGCTACAGCTACTGATCGTCGAATGCTGATGGGATTCGAGTTCTGCTGACCTTAGAATTCTACCGTCTGATGACGACTTGCAATCAAGACAAATGGCGATCCGGCGATTTTGGAACCGGAAAGCTGACGTACAACGGAAACGATGTACTATAAAAAACACCGTAGGCCCGCTTTTATTAGACCAAGCGTGTGGGTATCAACGGATGCGAAAGACTGTTTTGGGCCTGCTTGAGCAAAATTGCTCACACTTCGCATCGACCTGAGAACGCTACAGCAACAAAGGTTGCCACTTAGATGAGAACGAGAAAGGGTTCAGCACGAAGGCAGGCGAAACGTCGCTTGTTCCAGCGGGCTGAAGGTTACGTTGGCGGACGCCGACGATTGTACAGAACGGCGAAAGAAACACTGGTCAGAGCCGGTGTATTTGCGTTTCGCGACCGTAAGGCCAAAAGACGAAATTTCCGCCGTCTTTGGATCATCCGGGTCAATGCTGCTGCACGAATGCATGGCCTTCGGTATAGCCAATTCATTAACGGGTTGCTCAAGGCAAAGATTGAGCTAGACCGAAAGACATTAGCCGAAATGGCGGTCAATGATGCGGCAGGCTTTGCTGTTGTCGTTGAGGCCGCAAAGAAGGCTCTTGGCGTCAGCTAAACGATCGTTTTGCATCGTTTCAACTGAATAGAATACGAGAAACTTCAGACGGCCCTTTTGCAGGCCGTCTGTTTTTTTGTATACATCGCTAGGTGTATTTTCCTGCGGGTGTATATTTCGCTGCGTACATAATTCGCTATCGACGTAATTCGCTGTGTGAACATCCCGTTGTCGAAGTCGCTCTAGTCGAGAGACTCTTCCAACGCAACTTAACCACTTCTTCGTTTTCAACATGTCACTACCAGATTTTTTGAAGTCGCTAGACGATTTGATGGATGAGGCTCGAAAATCCCTCGAATCAGTTGATTCCGGCGATGCACTGGAAGCACTACGAGTCAAGTTTGTCGGCGCGAAAAGTGGCGTTCTCAAGACTGTCCAAAAGATGATGGGAGCCATCGATGTTTCGGATAAACCATCGGCAGGGAAACGATTTAATGAAGTTAGGGATGCAATTCAGTTAGCGATCGATCAAGCCGCTGAGAAGCTTGGCGGCGGAGCCAGCTCTTCGAAGAGTGGACCGATGACAGATCCAACGCTTCCGGGCATCCGGCCTTCTCTTGGACAGCTTCATCCGATCACTCAGACCATTGAACATCTGAAAGAGATCATGAGTCGGTTGGGCTTTTCTGTCACAGAGGGCCCGGAGATTGAGGATACATGGCATAACTTCGTGGCCCTGAACATTCCGGAAGACCATCCAGCTCGCGATCCACTCGACAATTTCTATTTGGCTACCGCAAAGAAACAAGGGGTCGGCAATCCGGCAGACCGCGACGCGATGTTGCTCCGAAGCCAAACAAGTACGGTACAGATACGTGTTATGGAAAAGCAATCGCTTCCATTGCGTATCATTTCATTGGGTCGGGTTTACCGACCAGATGCACCCGACGCAACCCACTTTCCTATGTTCCATCAGATGGAAGGACTTTGGGTCGATAAACATGTAACCATGGCTCAACTGAAGAGTGTTCTTCGCTTGTTTGCAACCAGCTATTTGGGGAGCGATGTACGGGTGCGTTTTCGACCTTCCTTTTTCCCATTCACGGAACCGAGCGTGGAAGTGGATTACTGGTGGAATGGGCAATGGATTGAATTCGGAGGCGCTGGCATGGTCGACCCCAATGTGTTCGGCCATCTGAACATCGATCCTGAGCAATGGTCCGGATTCGCATTTGGGCTTGGTGTGGAGCGTCTATGCATGAGACGCTTTGGCATAACGGACATCCGCGATTTGTATCGAAGCGATGTACGATTCCTCCAGCAGTTCGCATCCTAGTCGCATCGCACTAGTAGCATCACATTCGTTTTATTGTTCCATCTGATTTCAGTTTGTTGGGTTTCAATTTGCCATGCTAGTTTCTTGGGAATGGTTGTCAGATTACGTTCAACTCACGGTAGACCACGAAGAGATGGCGACCCGATGGGCTCTTACTGGGCTGAATCATGAGAGTACCGAGATGGTCGAAGGCGTGCCCGTCATTGACCTTGAGATAACCAGCAACCGAGGGGACTGCCTGGGGCATATTGGCATAGCTCGTGAAGCGTCCGTACTTTTGTCTCAGACGCTGACGATTCCATCTCCTGTGCTTCAAGAGTCAACGACCAGTGTCTCTTCGGCGTTAACCATCGAGAATCAGTTTCGCGAAGGCTGCCCTCGTTACATTGGGAGAGTTATTCGAGGAGTCAAGATTGGCCCAAGCCCAGAGTGGCTTCGCAAACGACTCGAAGCCATCGGAGTCAAATCGATCAACAACGTGGTCGATGCAACAAACTACGTTATGTTCGAATGCGGTCAGCCGTTACACGCATTTGACATGTCGAAGATTCGAGGGAACAAAATTGTTATCCGCCCAGCAACAGCAAAGGAGAGCTTTGTTGCGATCGACCACAAGACTTATCCACTGGATCCAACGATGGTCGTTATCGCTGATGAATCACATGCTGTCGCCTTGGCGGGCGTCATGGGAGGCGTCGATAGCGAAGTAGGAAACAACACAGTGGATGTTTTGCTGGAGGCTGCCGAGTTCGCACCACTTTGCATTCGACGAACTGCCCGAAAACTTAAATTGCATTCTCCTTCTTCGTATCGTTATGAGCGTCGCGTAGATTCAGCGCAACTGGATTGGGCCTCCAGGCGATGTGCCGAGCTTATACTCAAGCTAGCAGGTGGTGAATTGTTGAAAGGCGCCGTCGATACAGGGATATTAGAAACAGCCCCGCTATCGATCACTTTGCGAGCAGCGCGCATTTCCAACGTTCTCGGAATCGACGTCCCGTGGAGCATCTCTAAGGATATTCTTCAGCGCTTGGGATGCCAGGTCCGTGCGGGCTCCTCGGAGTCCGAGGCCGTTGTTTGTCCGCCAACCTATCGTATGGATTTAGTTCGAGAGATCGACCTTATCGAAGAGATAGCCCGAATTTACGGATATGACAAGATTCCTGAAGATGCAGTCGTACCGATGGTTGCTAGCGCACGTCGCCCCAAAGATATCATGATGCAGACCGTTCGAAATGTCTGTTGCGGATGCGGGTACCATGAAACGATGACGCCGAGTCTGGTCGGAAAGTCGCCGTCGCTCGCCGTGAGTCCATGGTCCGAGCTTGAGCCGATGAGTACTCTCGTTCCGTTGCTCGAAGGAGCCAGCCTGTTGAGGCGTTCGTTGATCCCTAGTCTACTTGCTTCTCGGCTGCACAATCAACAACAGTCGAATCGCGACGTGCGCCTGTTTGAGACATCCAATGTCTATTTGGCCAGTGTATCGGGAAAGCCTGTGGAGCAACTGAACCTTGGTCTCCTTGGTACCTGCGATATCCGAGAGGTCATCGGTACGTTTGAAGAAGTATTGGACCGTGTTTGCGGACGAGAGTTCGCAATCCAGAAAGTGACGATGCAAACGGTCGCTTGGCCGTACTTGGAAGCCAGCACAGGAATCGAATGGCTTATCGATGGTGAGCGAATTGCTTGGGTCGGACAAATCGGAAGACCTATTGCCGATGGTATGAAGCTAGACGTGTTGGTAGCTGTTGGAGAACTGGACCTCGATCTATTGCTTCGATTCGCGCGTACTGTGCCACAATTGAAATCGATTATCCCTTTTCCAGTTGTTGACCGTGATTTGAATTTGATCGTCGACGAGCAACTCTCTTGGCAGATCTTGTCGACTGCGATCAAACAATCGGCAGGACCACTCTGCATTGGAGTAGCGTTCAAAGAGATTTATCGCGACACCAAGAAAGATGGCGAGGGGAAAAAGCGAGTCTTGCTCAGTTTGCAGCTTCAGAGCGAAACGGAAACCTTGACCAGCAAACAAGCGGACGACGCTATTCAAAACGTACTTTCAACCTGCAAGGAACGATTCAACGCGACTATTCTTTTGTAGACGACATATCCATTTTGCAGACGGCCTGTTTTGTAGCGGTGGCATGTTGCTCCGCTTCAGGCACCTTTGCTAATTCTTGAGTCTGCGTTGGAATGCGGCTGAATGGACTAGCCCCTCCAGCAGTACGTCGAAACGTCCACCGTTCTGATCGAGCTCATCAACCAAGTGTTCGATGGTGGGATCATCGTAGTATTCCAGCCCCCGCCCCAATGCATAGATGAATAACTTTTCCGTTACGCAACGATAAAAGTCCTTTCGGCGATCGGTTGCCAGAATGCGTTTCAACTCTTGGATGTTAGCGAATTTCTCCCCCGTGGTTAATTCTCCTGCAGTTTCGATGGGCGCACCGTTCTCGAGATCGCGCCACGCCCCAACGGCATTGAAGCTCTCGAGAGCCAAGCCGAGTGGATCCATTCGAGAATGACACGAAGAGCATAGAGGGGATTCTCGGTGAGCAGCCAAAAGCTCTCTCAGCGAGGGTTCGCGTCCACCGAATTTGTCGGCGGCGTCTTCTAATGCTGGAACATTGGGCGGGGCAGGTGGAGCGGGCGTACCCAGGATGTTATCCAACAAAAAGAGTCCTCGCTTCACAGGTGAGGTACGCGTAGGATTCGATGTTACCGAGAGCATTGTCCCTTGAGTAAGGACTCCACCCCGCGGACTACCGGCGGGCAGTGGTACTTTGCGCAGCCCTTTCCCTTCCACACCTTCTAGCTCGTACAGCTTCGCGAGATTGGCATCGACGAAAACATAGTCTGCGTCAATCAGTTCGATCAAACTGCGGTTGTTTCGCATGATGTACTCAAAGGATTTTTCCGTTTCCTTTCGCATCGAACTTCGAACCGATGCGTCAAACCGGTCTCGAAGTTTTCCTAACTCTTGCAATCGAGCAATTCCTCGTTCTACTTCGGGATCCTCTGGAGTCCCTTCGGGCTGAAATCGCTTCCCTTTCCCCGAATACTTTGCACGGAGTGTTTTGTACTCGGTCTGAAATCCATAAGCCGCGATTGGATCAATGGAAACCTTTTCTACGTCGCTCGCTCTGAGCCATTGGCCAGCAAAGCTCTCCACGAACGCATTGGCGCGTTCATCCTTGACCATCCGCTTCAATTGCGAGGGGAGCTGGGCTCTTAATTGTCGCTTTGAAGCCAAATTCAAGAGTTCTTCATCCGGCATCGTGGACCAAAGCAAATAAGAAAGCCGCGTCGCCAAAGAAAACTCATCGATCCGACCGCTGATTTCCGAAGAATCCGATTCTTCTAAGGGTTCGATACGATAGAGAAACTGTGAAGAGGCTAGTACGGCGGAAATCGCTTTTTGAATGCCATCTTCAAATGTCTTTCCGGACTGGGAATAAACAGACTCGGCAATGGCTACTAATTTATCGATGGAGGCATCGCTCGCAGGACGCCTATAGGCCTTGGTGGCGAATTTTCGAAGAACTTCGGCGGCATAGGTTTTTCGAGACGATGGATCGTCAGGCGCCGTATCTCTTGTGAAAAAAAGCTCAAACCCTTTCGGATGCTTCCAAAGTGTTGGATCTTTGGGGCCACCCACTGCAGCCGACACCAATTGATAGGTCACAAATCGCTCTGCCAAATCCTTTGCCTTGATTCCATGATCGTCTGATTCAAGCTGGCGAAGTTCCAATTCAAGTTGATGTTTACCTGGTGCAAGCCGAACGGTGAACTCTCGTCGGACGAGTTTGTCTTCTTCCCACTTGTTGTCTGATGCGTAAAGCTCTGTACCATCCAACCGGCAAACGACACGATATCTCCCTGGATGAAACTCAAAGGAACCATCTAATTTTTCCAAGGTTGATACGACGTATTCACCATCGTGCTCCACGGTGAACGAATTCTTGATGACAGTCTCGTGATCGTGCCGAATTCCCGCACCATTCTCTTTGCCATCTTCAGAACGAAACTCTTTTCCTTTCCATTCCTGTTTTGACATCACGTACGATTGCGTCGGAACAGCTTCTTCCGCGACAGTCTTTGCGGCTTGAATATATTTTTCGAGAAGCATAGGCGAGACGGACATCGCATCCCCAACGGTATCAAACCCGAATCCGGTATCGTCGGGTGGAAACACCACTTCCGCATTGAAATCAACACCCGTCAGATCGAGGATGGTGTTTCGATACTCACGGCGATTTAGTCGACGAAGCGGAGGTTTACCAGGGATGGGGTTTGTCGGATCGTTTTGAAAAACGTCTTTTTGAATCCACTGATGGAGTGTTGTCTTGTCACCTTCGCTCAATGGCTCACTTCCGTGTGGTGGCATCAAACCACTACGAACATTCTTCAATACTCGGAGCCATAGCTCTTTGTCGCCCCGAAGTTGCCTTTCCTGTCCGTCGAATTGAACGTTTCCTTCTTTCTCGTTACCTGAATGACAATCGAAGCACTTGGACTCCAGAATTGGACGAATGTTGGTTTGAAATGAGTCTTCGACTGCAATCAAAAGTCTAGGTGCAACAAAGAATGTGGAGACTAGGATGAGCGTTGAAGAGGCAATTCGGTAACGCATCGTCTTGATTCGGTTCGGAGGGACCATTGTTGAAGGCAACTGACTATTGTAGATTCAATCGACTCGGTCGGTAAAGCGTTTGGACATCGAAATAAGTTGTACATCTCAATAATGGATCGGTGAAAATCTCAGATGGACCAGGCCAACGACCAAACGATGTCTTACGATCCAGAACGACCGATCCCACACCACGCATCGTTGAAACTTTCTCCGCTGCGACTGATTGGTATGGTGGTTGTATTCGCCTTGTTCCAAAGCATTGCCCCATTTTTTCTAGGCATTTACCCGTCCAACGATGGAGAGTTGTTTTATGCGAGCGCTTTGGTTCAGGTCGCCGTTTTGAGCTACCTCATCTGTGCTTTGCAAGGGCAGGATTACAAAACTCATTTGTGGTTCTTTGTGGCTTTGCTTATTTTGACTTTCGGAATGGCATTTCCTGTCGCCTACGACGAACTCCCACGAAGGCTTCCGGTGGAGGAGGCCCCGTACTTTTTGATGTACACGATGCCGTGGTATTGGTTTTGCACGCTGGTGGCCATGTCGTCCCTCTATTTGGTTCAGCGAGTTTTCCTAGCTTCCATCCTGAGTACCTATCGATTTCTTCGCGGCACGTTGAAGTTCTCGGTCGTGAATATATTCGTCTCCACCATCATGGTTTTCATTTGCTTAACGCTAGTCTCGAATGTTGCTCAATTGGAGTATCGATATGCAATGACGATTTATATTGTTTCGTTGCTTTCGTTGATGTTAACACCGGCAACCTGGATCGCTTTGATGATTCATCACTTGTTGGCGAATCGGCCCATAGCTCTCGCCTGCCTCTGGAGTATCCTCACTAGCTGCATCATCTACTTGGCAGTGCAATTGATCGCGACCTACGGTCAGAGTTTGGTAGACCTGCCGGTGTTTCGAACGTTGATCGACGGAAAACTGACCGATCGCGATTTGGATTGCGTCAGCTTCATCATGCTCCCGATTCCTATTGTTGTCGCAATCGCTGCCATGTTTAAGCCAGTACTGAAAATTTCCGACGTTGGTACCGCATGATGGAACGTTGCCGGAACGATGGTGAATGGCATCATCACTTGTGTCGTTTGCATTGATTCAATCGCCTTGCGCAAACTCGGTGAAGAATGCCCTACTTGCCAAAGCAAACCACCGACCCTTTTTCGGTAGCAATGATAAGTCGATCCTCAGCGATTGCGGGAGACGCCAGAATCTGACCACTGAGTTGGTAAGACCATGTTTCTTTTCCATCGAGACTGATTCCATAAACCATTCCGTCACTTGCACCCAACCAAGCTCTCCCATCGCAGATGACAGGGGAGGCATCGGATCGTTTTTTCAAAACCACTTCCCACTTCAATTTGCCAGTTGCCGCATCGATCCCCAATAATCGCTTATTTCTGCTGGGAACTACAACAATTCCCTCGATTTTTCCATCGGTGATCGTTGCCAACGTGGCGGAGGACGATCGGATGTCGGTATTCATAGACGGGTCTGGGTTGTAACTCCAGAGAGTCTCATTCGTATCGAGACGAATCGCAAAAACAACTCCTGGTTGCGTAGGCAAAATTGCGATGTCTCCGATGATGTTTGGAGTGCTTAATGTTGGTGACATCAACGAATAGCCTTCCCCCAAAGCGACTCCTTTCTCCACATCAATCTTGTGAAGCCGGCTATCGCAACCTCCGAGCAATGCAACACTTTTCCAAAGACTCGCACTTGATCGCAACTGATCTCCTGTTTCGAAGTTCCATTTCTGTTTTCCTGTCTTGAGATCTAGCGCAAATAATGTGCCCGAATCGCTCGACAACAAAACGTCATTCCCGATAAAGTTACCGCCGTTGATCACTTGCTGCTCCGATTCAACGGACCACACTTGCTCTCCATCGGAGACACGGAAGCAATAGATATTGCTACTGAAGTCACCGATCACAAACATGCCGTTTGAGACAGCCCCGGCGGTAGTGAATCCCTCTTTCCCCTTCGCTTTCCAGACGATCTTTCCCGTCCGAAGATCGATGGCGTGTACATTTCCTTCGAAATCACCGATCAGGACTTTTCCGTCAGCGATAATCGGTGTCCCTTCAAAGCCGGCTTTTTCGTCTCCCGTTTTGTACTCCCATAGGACCTTGGGTTCTGCTGGGAGTTTACCGACGGCTACACCCGTTCCACTAGCATCACCTCGGACCAACGGCCAATCGGAACCGGCGGCAAAAGCAATCAGCCCATGCATACAAACCAACAGGGACGCAATCAACAACCTCGTTACCATGGATAAACGTGGTTGCGTCGATAAGCGTGGCGTCGATAAGCGTTGCGTCGATAAGCGTTGCGTCGATAAGCGTTGCGTCGATAAGCGTGGCGTCAATAAGCGTGGCGTTGTGTGTTGAAATCGGAAGCCAACAAAGTTCAACGCAAATGAGTTAAGTCGTGACACGAATCCGAAGGCTCGATTGATGCAATTCATGGATACGAATTGGACTCCTAGTGTTTGATGGCGGGAACTTCATGAACAATAAGAAGATTGTGCGTGTTGTTCATAAGCCCCGTGCCGGTAACATAAACAACACGATCACCAGGACCAAGTATACCCTGAGATATCCCCCAAGCGGTTACTTCTTCCATTAGCTTTTCAGGCGTATCCAAATGCAGAACTTTATGGGGCATGATTCCCCAGAACAGGCACATCCGCCTCAACGTATGGTCCGAGCTGCTGACTCCCAGAGTGGGAATGTAGTTCCGCTGCTTGGATTTGACCCATGCCGTTCCGCCGGAATAGCTCGCAACAACAACCATTTTGGCGTTGATGGCTTCAGCGATGTTGGCTGCGTTGTGCGTGACGGCGGAGGTGACAGGGTGCACCCGACTGAAAAACCGTGTCTTGCCGTCGGATGGTTGGGTTTTTAGAAGTTGCTCGGTGCTCAACATGATGCGATTCATGGTATCGACGGCAATCACAGGAAAATCACCAATCGCCGTTTCACCGCTCAGCATACACGCATCGGCACCATCCAAAATGGCATTCGCCACATCGCTTGCTTCGGCACGCGTCGGTCGACGATTGTGGTGCATGCTTTCCAGCATCTGAGTCGCGACGATGACCGGTTTGAGTTTTTCTCGGCAAACCTGAATGATTCGCTTTTGGGCAACTGGCGTATCCGCCACATCGATCTCAACTCCCAAATCGCCACGCGCCACCATCACGCCATCGGCTGCGTCGACGATCGCTTCGAGTTGTTCGAGAGCTTCGCGTTTCTCGATCTTGGCAATTACCAAAGCGCCAGCGTCCATCGATGCCAATAAATTCTTGAGCGATAGTACGTCTTGCGCGGAACGTACGAAAGAAAGACTGATGAAGTCCACATGATTGCGTGCCGCCCAGAGTGCATTGTCAACATCTTCCGGACGCATGGAGGAAACGGAAAGGGATGTGCCAGGAAGATTGATCCCTTGTTTGGAACGAATGGTGCCTCGCACCGACACCGAACATCGAACACTATCCTTTTTCTTCTCGACGACTTGCATCGAGATCATCCCATCAGCCAACATTACTCGATCACCAAGACTGAGTTCGTCGATGAGTTTGGTATAGTTGCTGGTCAATTCCAACGCGTTAGCAGGAGTATCACCGCGAATGAACGTGACTTCCGTTCCAACATCGACCTCGAGTGGTTGATCCTCGAATAGTTTACCCAATCGAATCTTAGGGCCTGCCAAGTCCAGCAGGACAGCGACTGGAAAGCCGGTTGTTTCGCGAACTCGCTTGATCTTCTCGAGAACGCGTGCATAGTCGGTTTGCGTGCCGTGAGCCGCGTTGATTCGAAAGATGTCGACGCCGTGGTTGACCAATTCTGCGAGGATCAACTCATCCTCACATGCCGGTCCAACGGTCGCGACAATCTTTGTGCGCGCTTCGCCGAGTGTATTGCGTGTCATATTGCGTCCATATCCTATGGTTCGAGTACGATCTTTCCAGACAAAATGTTTTGTTGATGAACCGTGTTCGCTTCTTGCAATCGATGAGCCTCTGCGGATTGGGACAATGGCATGACTCGATCGATTTGTGCGCGGAGCTTTCCTGTTCGGAGCCAGTGATTGATATCCGAGGCTGCTGTATTTTGCTGCTCTGGCGGTTCCTTGAACATCGCAAAACCATGAAGCGAACAGCCTTTGACATAAAATGGCCCGACCGGGAAGCTAGGTCTCGCATCGCGCCCCGCCATAACCACCATACGTCCCCTCTCGGCCATCGCGGCAATCGCAAGATCAAAGTCAGGCACGCGAAGCGTTTCCCAGAAAACGTCAACGCCGTTTGGCGCCAAAACCTTGAGGCGGTCCCCCACCGAATCGATGTTGTATTCGATCACATGGTCCGCTCCCAACTCCCGACATCGAGTAGCCTTTTCAGGGCTGCCGGCTGTCGTGATGACGGACGCGCCTATAGCCTTTGCCATTTGCAAAACCATCGCCCCGACACCACCCGTCCCGCCTCGAACGAAAACGCTTTCATTTGGCTTTAGCTGTGCTCTCGAAAACAAACCGATATGGGCCGTGATCCCCACCAAGGATATTGCGGCTAACTCGCGGTCGGAGGCGCTGTCCGGGGATGGATAAAGCCAGGTTGGGTCGATGCAAGCGTAATCGGAAAAAGTACCTTGCCGCCCCATCAGCCCTTGGTTTGTTCCCCAAACGCGTTGCCCGACATGCATCGATCGAACCTCGCTGCCCAACTCGACAATGGTGCCCGCTACGTCGCAACCGATCACGTATGGCTTCGGAAGCGGCCAGTAATTTGCTCCGTTGCGAATGTAAGTGTCTATCGGATTGACCGACACGGCTCCCACACGAACCCTAACTTCGTTTGGACGGCAAACTGGATCTGGAATATCACCATATGTGATGACATCGGGAGGGCCTGGATTAAGAAAGAATGCTGCCTTCATGGTCACTTTGGGTGGCGAATATAGACTGTTCGTTCCTGACAAGTTCAGTTTTCGGTATACTAACAGATATGACACAGCGGTTGTGGTGGATGACTCAATAATTCTCTTTAGCCACTACCGCGACGCAGGCAACTACCGACGTAGGCATCAACCTAGGCAACCGCCAACTTAGATATTTACTAGCCAACTCAGACATTTACTAACAGTGGGTCGATTGTTGAACTCCAAACTTGTTTTCGTCCAATCCCTTCCGTGCAGCCGACCCTCGGCAATTGTGACATTGGCCACAGCCGTTCTACTCATCGGGTATCTATTCATTGGATGCCTAGTCGTTGGCGGACTAGCCATTGGGGGTACATCGGTATCCTTTGCAATCGAAAACGTCCAAGTGCAAATGATCGGGGGCACTGTGCATTCGGGAAGTCTAACAAGCATCGATGAGCAAAACATCTTTTTGCAATCGGCAACTGGAGCCAAGCAGCTTCCGATTTCAGATACAAACGTTTTGACGTTCACCGGTTCGGAGCCCAAAGAGGCAGCTCCTTCACTGGAACTGACTTTATTGGACGGGTCGCGTTTACGAGGAAACGGTTTTCGCGGCAAAGGGAATGAATGGCAACTGGAATCCCAATTCCTTCAAACCTCATCCATTCCACCGAAAATCATTCGTTCCTTGACCTTCAAACCGTTGGCTGAGAAACAGCTTGCAGGCTGGAATGATGCTCTCTCCGATCCGAGCCAAAACGATGGACTGATTGTGACAAGACCGAGCGGTGAAATTACGCGCGTCGGTGGGACCATTCTGGAAATCAAGAACGGGCAAGTCTCGTTCGAGTTTGACGATCAAAAACTGGAGATGCCTTCAGAAAAGCTTCTTGGATTGGTTTGGTTTCAGCCTAACGCCGATCGTAAATCACCTGCGATTGAAGTTAGGACGGTTGACCAATCTCTGTTCCAAGCGGTTTCCTTAAAAGTGAACGATGGTAATCTCGAATGTTTGTCTGCATCGGGACTGGTTTCAAAGGTTTCCTTAAAGGGAGTCGTCGATATCCGCTTTTCTGCATCCAATCTTCGATGGCTTGCAGAGGCAGAAAAAATCGAATCGTTCGAAGAGAAACCTTCGAATTGGAAGTTCTCAATCGACTTGGCGAAGCAAGCGTTTGCACCACGATTCGTTTCCGAGTCGCGATCAAGCGGAGGGCAGGCAGCTTCCGATCTAGATCTTCTTTTCTCGAGCCCCGGAACTTATTCCTTTCGAATGCCCGAAGGGTTCAGACGACTAGAGTCTAGAGTTCAAAGAAGTGAAAGCGGGAACGTTCAGTCCAAACTCGTTATCCAAGTGTGGCAGGATTCTGAAAAAGTCTCTGAGTCAATCCTAGAAGCAAATCAAGACCACATCGATATCAAAGCTAGTCTAAAACCAGAGAAAAAGATTCGGTTGGTCGTAACCTCATCAGATCCAATGTATTTGGGAACGGAAATCCAATGGAAACAACCACGATTGCTTCGATAATCGTTCGATCCGCAGTACGCTTCGGAGAGTTGAAGTTCAAGAAAGTCTTTGCTGCGTTGGCTCTTTCAATCCTTGCGAGTCTTTCATCGTTCGGGCAGGAGCCGAATGCATTCCCGCAACCGAATGCGAAAGTTATCGAGGCTCAGAACGAACGTATCGAAGCGATGAAGAAAGCCTCACGCTCCACGGTTTCTGTACACGGAAGTGACGGCCAGGGGGGCGGCTCTGGGGTATGCATCTCCAGCGACGGTTATGTACTAACCAATTTTCACGTGTCGAGCCCTTTTGGACATCGCATGCGTTGCGGCATGAATGACGGCAAGATGTACGAAAGTGTCGTTGCTGGAATTGACCCCACGGGTGACTTGGCGGTCGTCAAGATGTTTGGGAGGGACGATTTTCCTGCTGCTGAATTGGGGGATAGCGATACCGTACGTGCTGGCCAATGGTGCTTTGCGGCAGGCAATCCTTTCGTCTTGGCCACGAATCTTCAACCCACCATCACGTATGGACTGGTTAGCGGTGTTCGAAGATACCAATATCCGAGCGGCACCTTTCTGGAGTATAGCGATTGCATTCAAACAGATGCGGCCATCAATCCTGGCAACTCGGGCGGCCCTCTCTTCAACATGCGAGGCCAACTGATCGGGATCAACGGTCGATGCTCGTTCGAGAAAAGAGGTAGAGTCAATGTTGGCGTCGGGTACGCCATTTCGATCAAGCAAGCGATGAATTTTTACTGGCAGCTCCGCTCCGGCCGCGTTGTGGATCACGCGACGCTGGGATTCACCGTCGCGACAGACACCAAAGGTCGAGTGAGTGTCAGCAATATTCTAGATAATAGCGATGCGTTTCGCCGAGGGATCCGGTTCGGAGACGAAATTTTACGCATCGGAGATCGAGACATTGCAACGACCAACCAACTCAAAAACATCGTCGGGATCTATCCAGACCAATGGCGAATTCCAATCCGTTTCCGTAACGAAGACGGCATCGTTGAGACACATATCCGACTTCAAAGCTTGCATCTGGCGAGCGAACTAGAAGAAATCGTTGCTGGCGAAAATCAAAAGCAAAAAGATGCACCAAAGAAGAAAGTGCCAAAAGACGAAGGGGAAGTGGAAGAAGAAAAGACAAAGACCAATCCGAAAGAGGGTCCCAAGGATGTATTGGCAGACAAATTCGAGGAGAAGCTAGGCTATTCCAACTACTTCTTCAATCGATTGGAGCTTGAAAGAATCACGACGATGCAAGCAACCAACAAGCTGCCGACAACCGAGAACGCGCCGCAAACTTGGCGTTGGCAAGGAGATTTGCCTGCCGAGAACCAAGGTTTTTCTGGAGAATGGTCGAGTGCCGGATTGACCATTCGATTTGGGGACCAGACAGATACCCTGCATCCGACACAAGGTTGGTTGCAAACGACGAAGAAGCAGTCGCCTCTAACCATTGGCATGGCCCTGCGAATCTGGCAATTGTGGCACTCGGTTGGACCCTATGGAATCGGTGAAGCCGTTTACTTGGGTCGCAATCCAGTGCTCGGAGTTGCCGAATTGCAAGATTGTACCAAGCTAACGGCTGGGGAAGTAACGTGTCTCGTTTACACTTCGCCAGAGAATGGCCAAATTCGCGTTGTCGAGGTCTTTCCCGATGGCCAGTCGGAGCCCGCCGAGATTTACTTCGAAAAGTACAAGTCCGATAACGGCAGATCACTACCATCGTTGCTCAGGCTTCAATTTGGACTAGAGACAAAGCTCATCGCCAAAATCGACAGCCATTCATTTCTCGATCGTCCCGCAACAGAAGGGCTTTAGCACATGGCAAGTCCAGCAATCTGTCAGTTCGTGCTTCTATACCTTTTTTTCGGAATTGCATTGAACATCGAGAATAACTTGGTGTCCGGCGAGCCTATCGATCAGTCGAGTACGACCGCGCTGATGAGCCACGACACACTGGTGGACCGCGTTCAGGAAAAGGTAGTCAAGCTGTTTGGAGCCGGGGGTGCGAAAGGACTTGAGAGCTACCAAAGTGGCGTGCTCGTCGGATCCGATGGGTACATCCTGACCAGTTGGAGCACGGTGCTCGACGTGACGAGCGTTAGGGTTGTGGCTTACGATGGCCGTCGGCTGAATGCGACCGTTGTTGGGGTGGACCCGCCTAACGAGATGGCACTCCTAAAAGTTGATGATGCGGGATTGAGTGGATTCGAGTTAGATACCAGCATCGCGACTCGTCCAGGCCAGCGCGTATTTGGTGTGAGCAATCTTTTTGGTATCGCGACGGGAAACGAGTATTGCAGCGTCCAGAAGGGTGTTGTCATGGCCATTGCACCGTTGACTCAAAGGCGAGGAAAAACCAAATCGCTTTATCAGGGAAAAGTCTATGTGCTGGATGTCATGACCAATAATCCAGGAGCTGCTGGCGGGGCATTGATCGACATCCAAGGACGGTTGATCGGAATTTTGGGGAAAGAAATTCGGGACGAACAGGCAGGAATTTGGTTGAACTATGCACTTCCGCTCGATGTTGTCCAAGCATCGATGGATAGGATTCTCAAGGGAAACACATCCGCCGACTTAGAGTCGATTAAGACCGTTGATAAACCTCATCGTTTGGCCGATCTGGGGCTAACGTTGATACCGGACGTTTTAGCGAAAACGCCTGCATTCGTAGATCAAATCCGAAAAGGATCGATCGCGGATCGTTCAGGAATTCAAACCAACGATTTGATCCTTTTGGCCAACGAGCAACGCATTGATTCGAGAAAGTCGTTTGAGCGAGTCCTTAGTACATTAAATCGTGCGGACTCCTTTGAGTTGCTCGTACAACGCGGTCAAGAACTCATTCGAATTCAGGTTCGCCCATGATACTATTTTATGCCTTTGGCCCGTTGAACCACATGCAACAAAGTTCGAGTTGTCCATCGAAACTATTTCGATCCACTTTCATGCGTGCACTTTTTCTGGCAATGTTCGCCATCCTCTCGTTCGCGGAAGTCTTTCAAGGAGAGAAGTTGCTATTAGGGCAACAGACGCTGGATACGCTCGAAGAGGAGGCTTTCCAAGCAGCCGGAGACTTTGCGCAAGGATCGGTGGTTCAAGTCGAAACGTTTGGCGGAATGGAGTTTGTCAACAAACAAGCAGTTGCACCCGGGCCTTCCACCGGCACGATCTTAACGAGCGATGGTTGGATAGTGACAAGCATGTTTTTGTTTCGAAGCCAGCCCGCATCGATCACGGTGATTTTACCGAATGAAGTTCGAAAGGCTGCCAAACTGGTGGCTCGAGACTATAGTCGCGAGTTAGCAATTCTCAAAATTGAGCCCGATGCTCCGCTTCAGGCTGCCATCCCTAGCAAACCAGCAGAATGGAATATCGGTCAATGGACGATTGCTTTGGGCAAAACGTTTGATGGTCGCGTCGCCAGTCGCAGTATCGGTATTCTGAGCGCTACCGGGCGAATCTGGGACAAAGCTATCCAAACGGATTGCAAAATCTCTCCTCAAAACTATGGTGGCCCTCTGGTTGATTTGCAAGGGAAGGTGATGGGAATCTTGACCATCATGAACCCTGGTATCGCTACCGAAGGGGAAGTCGAGCAGTGGTATGATTCGGGAATTGGCTTTGCGGTACCCCTGACAGATGTTTTGCAGCGACTTCCCTCGTTGCAATCAGGTCAAGATATCCATCCGGGAAAAGCGGGGGTGCGTGTTCAAGGCCGGGATGAGTTTCTCGAGGGTTTGGTCCTGAGTGGTGTATCGCCAGGCTCTCCTGCAGCCAAGAGCGGTTTGATGGCCGGCGATAAAATCGTTCGAGCTGGCTCCTCAGCAACAGCATTGAAACCGGTAGCGACTCATTCCAATCTGAAACATGTATTGGGGCCCATCGATGCGAACAACAAACTCTTCGTGGAGGTAGAAAGACAGGGAACGACCAAACAATTTGAGATCGTATTGCTCAAGGATCTTCCTGCCTATCGAGAGCCTTATCTGGGTGTCGTAACGATTCGCGAAGCTGACTATTCGGAACGCGTAGTACAGGTCGCGAAAGACTCTCCTGCTTCTCGTGCTGGGATCAACGCAGGTGATGTCATTCATAGCGTTGAAGGAATACCGCTGACAAAGGAAACAGGGCTCGAAGAGAAAATCCTGTTCTTGGATTACCGAGACGAATTGAAAGTGGGTGTCAAGAAACAGAACGGTATGGACATGATCGTTACGATGCAGCCAACCCCACGCCCTGATTCTGAGATCCTTTTGGATCGTATTGAACTTCCTAAAGGATCCAGCGAAGCTCAGGCGGATGTCTCCACGGGAATGGTTCAGTTGCCGCTTGGAGACGTTAAGAACAAAGCGTTTGCTGTCGTACCTAGCACTTATGAAAAGAAGACTTCACACGGTTTGCTCATCGTCTACGCCGAAGCTGGACAACAAGATCCCAAACAATGGGCAAGGTTATGGGAACGCTTTGGGGAAGAACATCGCTGGATCATCGTTGTCGTACAGTCCGCCGATGAGAAAGCGTGGAGTTTTGAAGAAGTCGAAATAGGGAAACGCTTGAGATCCTATCTAACCACCAACTACACGATCGACCCTCGCCGAGTATGTGTTGGAGGCGTTGCAACGGGTGGCGTATTGGCCATCATCACCGCTGTTCAAAGCGAAGGCTTCGGCTCTGTCTGGCTTTGCGATTCCAAGATTGGCGAACGACTCAAACTCCCTCCCGCTGAGCCAAAGAAGTCATTTCGATTCTTTGTCAATGGAAAGGATGAGAATTTAGAAGGGTTTGCCAAACGCACGCGAGAGGCTGGATACAGTTTTCAATTCCACCAAGAAGAGCTTGCAGGTCTCAAGGAAGCCGACTCAGCTAAACTCCAAGAAGATTTGATTCTTGGCAAGCTTCAACAATGGTTAAGATCGCTCGAAACATACTGAATCGTAGTTACTGTACGGGCACTCATTTTTTACGATCGTTGCGTATTGAACATTCGATCCCCGGCATCACCTAATCCCGGTACGATGAATTTGTGTTCGTTGAGCTCGGGGTCCACGGCAGCGACGAAAACTTTGGCGTCAGGGAATTCTGCATGCAATGTCTGAATGCCTTGTTCCGATGCAATCACACTTAGCACACGGATATCCTTCACCCCCCATCGTTTCAACGCCGTGATTGCCATTCGAATGCTACCACCTGTCGCAAGCATGGGATCGAGAACCATTCCGACGTCGGCGGGCTGGTCTACAGGGAGTTTGCAATAGTACTCGACCGGTCGAGCTGTCGCTTCGTCTCGATACATCCCCAAGTGCCAAACTTCTGCATCTGGTAACAATTGAAAGATTGGGTCTACCAATCCGAGCCCAGCTCTTAGAATAGGGACGATCGCGACGCGTTGTAGTAAGCGTTTCCCTACCATAGGGCAGATCGGCGTCTTTACATGGACATCTACCAATGCGAGATCAGCGGTCGCCTCGACAGCCAAAAGCATGGCTAGTAGCTGAACTTGGGATCGAAAGAGATGCGGGGGTGTATCTATATCTCTCAGGATAGAAAGGTGATGCGCGGCGAGTGGGTGCTGCAGCTCAATCCGATTGTTCATAGTCGCTTCTATCCGTGTTCAAACAGCCCGTTAACGTATTGTTGAGGCCAGGAATAAACGCTTCGACAAGATGGCCACACCGGTATGACTGCTAGGATCGGTATCGGTCGGATCGGCTAGACCTGCAATGTCTGCCCCGTTTGTATCTACGGGGTTACCAGTGACGGATGCGATGTTCGTATAGAGCCCAAACGTCACAATTCGAGTGGCAGAATAAGTCCAAGTTTCATTGGTATCCAATCGATTGTTGCCATTGGTGTCACCGCTTTGGAAGATTGCATTGAAATCATCGGCCGTTGTACCCGAGGTTCCATTATCGTCGCGGACAACCACCGTTGCCAAAGGCGTATTGCCTGTATTGGTCACAGCATAGGTAAACGTGGCAGTGCTGCCCACATTGAGATTTTGACCAGGAGCCGTGTTCGAGTCCTGCCCATTGGTGGATTTGACAACGTTGACACCAGTCGTCACACCGAAGTGATTGCTCGGATCGGTATCAGTCACTGCAACGGCTCCTGCGATTGCTGCTCCTTGCGAGTCAACTGGGTTGGCTGTGATGCTCGCAATGTTAGTATGCTGTCCTGCGGTCACCACACGGGTCGCTTGATATGTCCACGTTTCTGTAGTATCGAGTCGACCGTTGCTATTGGTGTCGCCACTTTGCAGAGTTGGGGTCAAATCGTCCGTCGTCACGCTTGCCGTACCATTGTCGTCCCGTAGAACAACCGTCCCGAGCGCCGCTGACCCTGTATTCGTCACGACGAAGGTGAAGGTTGCGGTCGCACCAACAGCAAGCAATGGTCCGGTCGCCGTGTTCGCATCCTGTCCATTGGTGGACTTCACAACATTGATGCCGGCAGTCACACCAAAATAGTTTGCTGGATCCGTGTCTGTCGCATCGGCTAGGCCGGCAATATCCGCGCCGGTGCCATCGACTGGATTTCCCGTCACCGTCGCTATGTTCGAATACTGTCCTGCGACCACAGTACGTGTCGCGTTGTAGGTCCACGTTTCCGTTGTTTCTATCCGTCCGTTATTATTCGTATCACCGCTTTGTAGCGTCGCATTGAAGTCGTCTGCCGTATTGCCTGGAGTTCCGTTATCATCGCGTACGACAACGGTGGCTAAGGCTGTTCCACCTGTATTCGTCACTACATATGTAAATGTCGCGGTACTACCAACGATCAATGTTGGACCCGTCGTCGTGTTCGCGTCCTGACCATTTACCGATTTTACGACGTTGACAGCCGCAGCCGCGCCGAAGTAATTGGCTGGGTCCGTGTCGGTGACATCCGTCAACGCTGCGATGTCAGCACCTGTCGTGTCGACAGGGTTACCGGAGGCAGTAGCGATATTGGTATATTGGCCCGCGACAACAGTCCGAGTTGCTTGATAGGTCCAAGTCTCTGTGAGGTCGAGTCGACTGTTGCTGTTCGTATCTCCGCCCTGAAAGGTCGCATTGAAATCGTCAGCAGTGTTGCCCGCGGTTCCATTGTCGTCACGTACCAAGAGCGTTCCTAAGGGAACGTTGCCGGTTGTTGTCACAACATAAGTAAATGTTGCTGTCGTACCAACACCCAGAGTTGGACCGGTCGTCGTATTCGCATCTTGACCATCAACCGACTTCACCACATTGATATTGGCGGTCGCTCCAAAGTGATTGCTAGGATCCGTGTCCGTCGCATCTGCAACGCCAGCAATGTCAGCCCCGTTCACGTCAACTGGATTACCTGTAACTGTTCCTATGTTCGAATACTGCCCGGCAGTCACGACGCGAGTGGCTTGATAAGTCCACGTTTCCGTGGTGTCCAATCGGCTGTTGCTATTGGTATCACCAGATTGGAGAATCGCATTAAAGTCGTCCGCCGCATTGCCCGGCGTGCCGTTGTCATCACGAACAACAACGGTTCCCAAAGCAACGTTACCCGAGTTGGTCACTACAAATGTGAATGTTGCAGTAGATCCCACCGCTAGAATGGGCCCGGTCGCCGTGTTCGCATCTTGCCCATTGGTCGATTTGACCACGTTCACTCCAGCTTGAACGCCAAAATGATTGCTTGGGTCTGTATCGGTGACTTGGTTGTCTGCGGGATCCAATGCCGTGATGCTGGCAATATTGACATACTGGCCTGCCGTGACAACTCGCGTCGCGGAGTAAGTCCAGGTCTCCGTGGTTTCGAGTATCGCGTTCGAATTCGTGTCACCACCTTGTAGTGTCAGTGTAAAGTCGTCAGCTGTATTGCCCGACGTCCCATTGTCATCCCTGAGTACAACAGAATCCAACGGAGTTCCGCCCGTGTTCGTTACGACATAGGTAAACGTGGCTGTCGCCCCAACCGCTAACAACGGTCCTGTTGCGGTATTTGCATCTTGTCCATTCGTCGACTTCACCACCTGAATACTGGCTGACGAGTTCTGGATATTGGTGGTAACAATGTTAGGCACAAGACTTTGAACAACGGTAACAGTCGAGTCCAATTCCGTTACGCCATTGATTGTCACTTCAATAGCGCCGACGGAATTAAAGTTTGCTCCGGTGCCACCATCCGCAGTGAAAGAGTCGAAACGAACGAACAGATCTTCTGGAGTAGCTTGCGCAGGAATATTGATAGTCGTCGTCGAGAAGTTCACAGCGGAGGAATAAATGCGCACTACGACCGTTCCGCCAGAATTATCCCCCCGTGTTGCAAGCTGGAGTCCCGCATTCGTATTTGTGTTATTGAGAGTTATACCTCCGAGTCCAGTAGCGTTGAGGTTTGCACCATTGCTAACGGTATTGTCAACACCATCGTATTGGAGCCTAGCAGACCCAAGTACATTCAATCCAGACGTGAAAGCCAGTGTGCTTATTCCAGGAATAATTGCCAATTCCAAGTTTTGAGATCCACTGGTGAAGACAGCCCGAATATCGCGTTCTCCACCCACAACTTCTGGCGCGAGAACAGAGCTATTGGCAGTCGTTGTTCCGGAATTCGCGATAACCGATTGAGCCGTCGTGTCAAACGGATCGATCACTTGCACTGCGGTACCGGCGCGATTGGCATTTGTAATAGTGACCAGCGTTGGAGCGGTCGGTGGATTGAAACTAGCGATTGGCAATTGACGAATGAAATAATTACCCGACGTCAATGTATTCGCTGCGAGCGTTCCACCTGCATTTACACTTGCAAAAGAATAAAGGCCTGTCGTTGCATTCGTCACGGTCGACCCGAGAAGCGTATCTGTGCCCGCGTCGAAAATACTGTTAGTATTTGTATCTCGGAACAACTGCACTGTCGCGCCAGGAACAATCGTATCCGTTCCCGACTGGAAGGTATTGTTTCCGTTGGTGTCCACAAACGATGTACCTGCAATGATAGCTAAGTCCAGGGCCATCACAGATCGTTCTTCGAGAGATTCGATACGAAGTGATCGTCGTTTCTTGGCTCGCACTAACTCTTTGGATCGTTTGTTACTGGACAAGTTCGTTAGTATGCGTTGCAAGAGGCCTGCCATCGCGTCTACTCCGTAATTAGTATAGCTAAATCAAACTCGACAATCGTCTCTATCGAATTGATCGGTTGTCTGAGGCCAAAATCTTGGACGAACTATTCCGAACGGTGCCGAAAATTCCAAGCTTGTCAAAGTCAATGCCGCATGGAAATCATCTAGACTTCAATGCTATCAATAGACAAAGGCAGCTCAGTGGCTGCCTTTTGTTCTTCTCGTTCGCGGACGAACCGTGCTTACCGATACAATTACCAGCGATAGTCGCCACCGAAACTGAGTCCTTGAACCCAGTAATCAGAATCTTGGAAAGTGAAGCGAGGATTCAAGAATGCTGTTTGTGATGGAGTTTCAGGTGGCAGCAAGTTCGGATTGACCGAGGTATCGATTTGATCCCCAGGTCGAACCACATTGCTCCAGTAGATAAAAGAGTAGCCTGTTGTCAATCGAAGCCTCTCCGTCAATTGATATCCAACCGTCGCTCCAAGTTCCGGCACAACACCGAGTTGATCTCGAGTGAAGCTCCCGATATTCGTTCGCTGAGCAAGCAAACCGCCATTGTTCGTCGTAGTCTGGCCATTTTGAGTTGTTTGAGTGTTTCCTGCGATGGTTACCGTTTGTCTCGTATTGCCAAGACCGAGTCGCATCAATGTCTCTAGCGACCAATATCCGCGACGTCCCTGCCATTGAACTCCTAGCTCAACTCCGTTGAACTGATTCTTCGTTTGAAAACTATCGTTAATGATGAAGCTACCCGGATTCAATGTATCCAATGAAGTCAAGTCTTCGCGGACAGTGAGGCGTTCATCGAGTTGAAAGTAACGCCATCCCAACGTTGCATCAGTACGACTTTGCGAAGGAACCGGTCCGCAAGAAATCGGCGAGATCCCACATCCGCTGCTGCAACACAACAAACGCTTGAATCGAACAGCCGCGCCGATGAATTCCGATGTCGCTTCGGATCGGATGCGACCGGATACTATATTTGGGAATGCAACTAACTCAGAGTCCTCACGGCCGGTCAATACGTTGTAAAACGGACGAGCCAAGATCGGAGTCCCCGTCGAATTTCGGTCAAAGCTCTCACTCTCTTGAGCCATTCCCAAGTACTCACCTTCGATGCCCAAATTCGGATGATTGACAAACCACCAACCGAACCGAAACCGCATTCCATTGAGTCGGTCGGACAGGATATCGTTGTTTCCACCAAAGAGGGTGGTTGCTAAGGGAAGAACTCCCGCCGCCGCTTGAGCCGTTCCCGCCGGCGAAGTCGTCACGAGTGCTGGCGTTTCCATCCCCGAAGCGTACCACATCAAATATTCGACACTTACCCACCCATGCGATGGTAAACAGAGGCATATCTGACGTCCATCGAAACCACCAGGATTGCAAAGGTCGAAACTCATCGGGTTGCCGCACGAAAGGCCGCAAGAGTCCGTTTGGCAAGTGGCACATTCGGGCCCCGAGCTCATGACGCCCGCCTCGTAATTCTCGCTCAGCACCATTGCTTCAGGTTCGGGTTCGTAGAGGACTACTTCTGGCGTGGGGCCAGCCTGAAGTATGCTTTGGTCCGAAGCCATGCGAGTAGGAACTTTGCGTCCTGCAACCGATGGGCGAGGTACAGCGCTAGACCGGGAGACAGTATTATCTTGTGCAACCCGAACCGCTGGACTTGCGGTTCGACCCGTCCCTTGGCTCTGGCCCAATGCAGTCCCACCTGCAATCGTCGCAACGATGAAGAGTGCGAGTAAGCGATTCACGACGTTCACTTCCGTAGTAAGAGGTCATTCTGCGCAATTCGACAAAGTCAACGCAGACAGAATTGTCTACCCGACCGGTAAAGTCCGGCCGATAGTTTCGTATCGAAACTTTACACGCCAAACTTAAGCTATTCCGTAAATTTCTCCTGACCGGAATAGCAGACGCAGATACCGCAAACAACTCAAAGCGCCAAGATATCCGGATCGGCAATTTCTTTGCACGGTCGAGAGAATGCCTGCAATTGAAATTGCGGTCGGTAGCGCATTAGCAACAATGCCGACGCTGGTGCGAGAATTTTAAAGCAGGAGCAAAAACGCCGAGGCCTCAGCAGAAGTACTACGGTCAAAGGCTTGATGCGACGATTCAGAGTACAGCGGCATCCTTCGGACAGCTCAGCGGAGAATTCTTGCCGAGCTCTTTCAAAATGAAATCATGACATACCTGCATTTAGGCATGCGTCAGTTCTTTCCCTACTTGGCCAGCATGGTAAACCGTGTACAAGTAAATGGGTATGTCGAGATCGCCCAAGTTCTCTTCGATCAGCGGTTTGACTTCACTCCATTTAAGGCCACCTACACCAGTTGCTAATGCAGGCAATGCGAGGCTCGTAATCCCTTCTTTCTCAATGGCATGTTTGAGCCTCCGGAGCGCATGGTTGACATTTGGCAAAGTCGCTTTTCCTGGCCGATCGCCGTGCTTGATGTCCCCATCCTGGGTCATCAAGTTGAAGATTCGGATATTCCCTACGCCACCCCACATCCAAATCTCCCCAGGCTTTGGATGAGTCTGGTGGGCGTAATGCCGAAAGTCCTTCGCCATGGATGGCCATTTCTCACGCAATGCCAATGCCAAGCCGGAATCAAAATGATCGTTAGGTGCAATTCCATGAGCGATCGCCTGCGCATTGCTCAACAAGATATCGCCAGAAACTTCATACAACATGCTTACGCCTCGAGAACTGGAATTTTGAAAGGTCGCATTTTCAAGAATGCGGTGTTTGCATTCAGTAATAGCGAAGCACGTGCCAAATAGGTAATTCGCGGGAGATCGCCTAGTTGCACACGGTCTTTCTGTTGAATCAACGACATTTGATCGGAAATAATCCAGGTGCTAGTGAGTTCGCCTTCCTCTACAAGGCTCAACAACTGTGCCAATCTGCCCCACCTCATGCACGCTCGACGTGACCAAACAGCCACAGCCATGTACGAAGGTTACTGAAATTACTACACTTCTTTGGTGCTTCAATCGATGACACAAATGGGCCAACGAGATAAGTGCGAGATACGACGAGCTTCGTCGATCGAAGAGACAAAAACAGCACCTTGGGAAAACGGCAAACGATGGAGACGCACATCGTCAGCCACCCGCCATTCTCGTTCGCCACGCCAGTCTCTTCCATTTCCCGTGTCAGAATAGACCTGCGCGAAATTGGACTCTTCCTTGGACAATGTTCGCATCTCGGTTTTAGTACAATAACGGACTTGCTGACAGCCGAGCGAAACGAGCCATTGGGTTGCGATCATCAATCCGTAAGGCTCCCAATCCCAACGAGACAGATGGGATTCGAATCGACGTGATGCTATCAACTCCGGAAGTGAACAAGCAGAAAAGGATACCGTCGCACGGGCTCCTGGCTTCAATGCTGAGGTGGCAACAAGTCGTCGTTTCTCCAAAATTCGAACCAACGAGTCCATTGCAGTAGGGGCGCACTTCCAGGGAGTCTCAAATATCTCATCATGAAACTGCTCGATGGACTGGTCCGGCCATGGACCACGTCGAGCTCTTGTACAGTGAATCAAGAACTTCCCGGTGATTGGTTTCCATTGACTGGCGAAGAAGATAGGAGCCATCGTCACGGGACCAAGAGATTTGCATGGTATCGCGAGCGTAGAGATCGTTGGCTCACCATCTCCGCCCAAATGACATATCCAGCCGATTACACCTTGATCCAACCACCTCTTGGCAAAAGTCTTACCACCTATTTTCGAAAGGTCTTTCTCATAACGAATACCAAGTATCACGGTCCCTGGCGAAAAAGCTTTGTCTCGCAATCTCAAGTCAATCAGCTCAGCTATTTTTCCTTTTGGTCGAATCTCCAAAGCAAACAAGCAGTGGCTTAGTGATACAACGGCTCGATCATGGATAGGCAAATGGAGAAACTCAGTTCGATCTGACGAACGCTCTATTGCCAGAATTACGAAAACGAGCGATCCATTTTGTCGCAGCGTTTCATCCTCGATCTCATGGGTGGCACGCGACAAAGTGCCTTGATGATGTGAGACTATCAGCTCTATTGCAGGTACTTGCAAACTGGTGCAAGCCGTTCGAATGGCCCGCGAGTAAGGCGTATCTCTCGCAAATAGAACGCGGTACCCTTGCTGGCTCGCGAATCGGATCGCTGCCATCAACTTTGTTTGCCACTCTGAAGATGCGAATCCGTTGAATTCCGAGTGAGAAGACACAATCCCTAGGGTCGGCACATCCCACGCTAGCTTCGTCTTCGATACGAGCGTACCTTGGCCGATCCAACGAGCGAAGGAGTCCTCCGAAGGAAAAGGAGGCTCGCTGAAACGAATCGGAAACGTTTCCAATCAGAGCACCGCTTTCAACGAAACCAAAGGAGCATAGGTTCGGCTTCAACAATCGATCGAACCAATTGACGAAGTTCACCTAAGATCATCGCTGTCGCTCCCCACACAAAGTGATCGCCAACTCGGAACCCAGGCACATCAAATAGACTCGAACCTCGTTGCATCGTACCCACAACGACTGCCTCATCGATGACCAGCGATTGTAGCGGAAAAAAAATTAGCTCGGCAACTTCGTCTGGATTCGGCTGGAAAGTTAGAAGTGACGAACAAACACTAACGACTGGAACAACTTGGTGACGGCTCGCATAGACATAGAGCGGCCGAAGCTGTCCAATCAGTTCTAGGTTGTCCGTCGAACAACCTAATTCTTCACCAAATTCTCGGCAAGCAGTCTTCCAAACCGTTTCTCCGGTTTCGGCGCGGCCCCCAGGCAGTGAGATTTGCCCTGCATGATCCAACATCTGAGGCGGTCGCAGTGTTAATGGTATGGACCAACCACCTCGGCTATCTGGAACCAACGAAACATTGACAGCGGCTGGGTGTGAGTACCTCGGTGCTGGGCCTCGGTGGCGACCGTACGCGTATTTGGGTGCCAGTTGCCGGTAGGCGTCGATGGCGTGTGCAGCTGTAGCTGAATTCCCAAACGTCTTCTTGTGGGGGCGATCCGAGAGCAGCATTCGCAGCTTTTCTGGGATACTGGCTAGGTCTGTACTCGATGACATGATTGTCACTTTTGGTGCTAAACCTTTCCATTATACGTTAATTTCATCGAGATGACGACGTGAATTTTGCCATTTCTACGATCATCTTTCTATGTTCTTAGAATGCTCGATTTCGTCTTGTCAAAGGGCCACTTAATAAGGCACACTAGTGGACTTGCTCACGGCTTACCCCCAATGGATGGAACGACATCGAATGACGAACTTGGCACAACTGGACCCTCCCAAGGCGACCGGATTGATTGTCCATATTCTCCAAGCAATCGCCCAACTCGAAAAAAAAATTCGTCCACAACAATTGTTGATGGCTCGATACTATTCGACAAACGATTTACCGAGGCTGAAGCGGACTGAATCAACGCTTCAATGGGATTTCGAGCTCCAGGGTGTTGCACCCGTCCGTGGCCAGTTCAATACGAGTATTCTTTTTGATCTGGACACTCGCCACCTGAATGTGTCCGTCGATGATCTTTCGGTCCGCGTCGTCAAGCAATTGAGCGCTCAATGTTCTTGCTTTGAAGAAGTGAAGCCATGCGTGCATCAAATCTTTTGCTTGCATTATCTTCGCAGACAATTGAGCCAGCGATCAACCGAAGACGCGATGCAATGGATGGAAAGCTGCATCACAGATGGCCGTCATGCTGGAAAGAAGTTTGTGGAATCGCTCGACTATCTAAAGACGCCTGAGATCGTCGAAGACCCGGAAGAGCCGCAGGAACGGGAACGACTCATTCGCATTCAGTGGCGGATCAGCTTCGCTCAACATTCCATCAGAATCAATCCGTATTTGCAGTCGATGCGCAAACGAGGAGGATGGAACAAAGGGCGGTTGGTTCGCGAATCGTTGGATTCGGTGGATGAAACTTCGTTAAGCCATCCTTCCGATCGAATGCTTGTGCTTTTGCTTCAAGCGGCCGAGGAATCGTATCGAGGCCAAACTCCACGGTTGATTCGTGAGTGTTTGAAACTTCTCACGGATCATCCAAACGTCACCCTCGATGATGAACAACAAACCCCGATTCGAATTCGCGAATGTCCCCTCGAGGTTCGAGTCGAGGAAGAATCCGAGACCTATCGTCCGAGCGTCTACCAAGGGGACTTTCAGATCGTATCGACGAAAGATGGCACGAATTACTCGATAGGATCGATCAACAACAATGAATCGGTTATGTTTCGATTGGATCGAGACCAACGCTGTATTCTTGTCAGCACGATGGATCAGCGCGTGAAACGCCTTATCGATGATTTGCAATTGGCCGAACGGCGCGAAGCGGTCTTCGATCAAGAAACAGCGGAGCAATTTGCGGATCTGATCGCACGTTCCGCAAACCCAGCTCAAGTGCAAATCAACCTTCCGGAACGGTTAGCTGGTCCTGAACAACCGCTTGAGCCGAAGATCGAAGTGCATCTTTCTCCGTTTGGAAAGGAAAGTTTGCGAGTATCGCTTCGGGTTGCATGTGATGTCGTATCTGATCCGCCAGTTCCAGGGGCCGAGCCTGATCGATTACGAGTCGCGACGGCAGCTGGCCGATTTCAATTGCTGCGGGTTTTGGATGAAGAATCGATTCACGCCGATGAAATTGCCGGAATCCTCGAGCTTGGGAAACTCTCCTACGAAAGTACGTACACGTGGATCGCGGAAACACCCGACGACTCGCTTGACCTTATTCAGCGAATACAACAATTGGGTGAAGCCGCTCCAACGGTTTGCTGGCCGAAGAGTCAGCCGATGCGCATCATTGGTGAGATCACTCCGCAGCGATTGCAGGTTAGATTGACGAGCCAACGAGATTGGTTTGGCGTCGAAGGCTTTGCAAAGCTTGAGGGATTGGAGATTCCGTTGGCCGAATTATTGGCCGCATTGCGAGGTGGACGCCGGTTCATTCCACTCGGTGATGGCCAGTTTGCCATGATTTCCGAACAACTGCGGCAACGATTGAATAGTATTCAAGACGTGTCGCAAAGTGATAGCGGCCAGATCAAAGTGTCGCGAGCGGCGACTGCAGTTGTCGAAGAAGCGCTCGGAACAGATATTTCTTACGAATCAGATGCTTCTTGGCGCGATGCATTAGACCGATTGGCTACGGCCAAAAACCTGAAGCCCGAATTGCCCGCAAACCTGATGGCGGATTTGAGAGATTATCAAAAATCCGGTTATGGTTGGCTCTGTCGATTAGCGCATTGGGGTATCGGTGGATGCCTGGCGGATGACATGGGTCTCGGGAAGACAGTGCAGACACTTGGAGTATTGCTCGATAGAGCGAAGAAAGGGGCGGCGTTGGTTATCGCCCCGACCAGCGTAGGATCCAACTGGCAGCGTGAAACAGAAAAGTTTGCGCCATCTTTGAATGCAAAACTCTATCGGGAGCATGATCGTCAAACGCTTATCGATACGGCTGGGCCTGGTGACTTGATCATCACAAGCTATCAATTGTTGCAACGAGACGTCGATCGATTTACCGCCAAGTCTTGGTACACACTCGTCTTGGACGAAGCACAATTCATCAAAAACTTTCAAACCAAAACAGCGCAAGCAGTGCGGCAACTCGACGCGGATTGGCGGATTGCTCTGTCAGGTACTCCCCTAGAAAATCACCTGGGCGAACTGTGGAGCTTGATGCGCACCGTGAGCCCTGGTTTATTGGGATCATGGGATCGATTCCGTAAGAATTTTGCGGAGCCGATCGAACGACAAGGGAACCGCGAACGTTTGCAAGCACTCGGTCGCGTGGTCAGGCCCTTTATTTTGAGAAGAACGAAAAAGGAAGTACTTTCGGAGCTCCCAGAACGAACCGAAATCGTCCGCTATGCCGAATTCTCTGATGAAGAGCGCAAAAAGTACGACGCCGCAAGATTGGCTGCGATCAATGAAATCACCAAGCCAGATGGAGAAGAGCCTGAAGCTCAAATGCGTATTCGTGTACTCGCATGGTTAACTCGATTGCGTCAGCTTTCGTGCCACCCAGCATTGGTAGATAAACGCTGGACGGAGTCGTCCGCTAAGCTCGATCTATTTATGGAGATTGTAAGCGAGTTGCGAGAAGGGGAGCATCGTGCCCTCGTTTTCAGTCAGTTTGTTCAGCATCTTTCTTTGCTTCGGGAAGCTCTCGACAAATCAGGTGTAACGTACCAATATCTCGACGGTTCGACGCCAGCTGCAAAACGTCAAGAGGCCGTGGATCGATTCCAAGCCGGGGAAGGAGAGTTGTTCTTGATCTCACTCAAGGCGGGAGGGACGGGTTTGAATTTGACTGCGGCAGACTACGTTATCCACATGGATCCATGGTGGAACCCAGCCGTCGAAGATCAAGCGACCGACCGGGCGCATCGTATTGGACAGCAACGCGCTGTTACTGTATACCGTTTGGTAGCCAAGGATACGATCGAACAACAGATCTTGGCTTTGCACGCAGACAAACGAGAGCTCATCAGTGGTGTACTGGACGGTGCAGATCGTGCAGGAAGAATGTCAACAGATGAGCTAGTCTCGTTGATCCGCCTGAGTCAAGTAGCCACCTAGGAACGGTCTCACTGCTCTAGTAGCTCACTTTAGTTCGATTGAAAAAGCTCGATTGAAAAGCTGCGATTGAAAAGCTGCGATTGAAACCTTCACGAACAGGTGCAATCGAGTTTATAGCGTATGGAACGTCGAAACTGACTTTAGAATAGTATGGTCGTCCGGAAAGGTGTGGAATGCCTGAATGCTCATTTGGCATTCTCGTTCCTCGATGTGTAGATAGCTGACAGCACCGTAGGCAATTCTACCGCTAGAATCAAACGTCTGAAGCAATTCACTTTCGCAATTGCTACGTTGGAGCTGTGTTTGCACCATCCAAAACATGTCAGGGGAGACCGACTCTCGTTCGCATTCGGTTGAATATCGAATACTTGCATTCCGTTCTACTTTTTGATGGAACTTTCCGCGAAGAGGTGAAGCGATGATTCGGCGCCGTTGGGGAAGCATCTGTTTGCAAGAGCAGACCACTTCGGAGATGACCGAGTTCCCTTTGACAAACGTAATGACGTGACCATCACCGGTAATGTCGATTCTGGCAGAGTAGTTTGATCGCTGAATCAGCCGCGTCCGATAGACATGAAAAAGTTCTGGGTGAATCGATCGTCCGAATACGTAAAGAGCATGCTCAGCGATGGTCGGTCGAATCGATAACACTTGGCAACCTTTCAACGAGAATAGTAACGAGTAGGCGGCGGATTATAGCCTGACGATGATACGCCTACCAATATCAACTTCGCAACAATCAATGCAACAAAATCTAGGTAAAGTCCAAAAGACTTCTCTCGATTTTCTGCGTATCGACTTCGAATCCCCTCTTGACATAAAGGCTGAAGCCGTCACGAAAGGCGAGTTGCCACCGTTGTGGTTGATTTGTGGTAGCATAATGAACTGGAATCCTAACTCTCTCTACTCCAACTGTTGAAAGAAAATTGAATGCACATCGTCATGGCCGCCTCCGAGGCTGTTCCATTTGCCAAGACTGGTGGTCTAGCAGACGTTTGTGGGGCTTTACCAAAACAGTTTGTGGCGAGAGGTCATCATTGCAGTTTGTTTTTGCCCGGTTATCGACGAGCGATTCATTCGGGACTGCCCATCGAGGATACGCATGTCTCTTTTGTGGTTGACATGGCGGGCAAACAAGTTGCTTCGAGAATTTTGAAAGTGCGCATGCACGATGGAGCCGTGTCGGTTTACTTAGTAGACCAACCTCATTACTTCGATCGTGACAATCTTTATGGCGACGAACACGGAGATTACAAGGACAACGCTGAGCGTTTTTGTTTTTTCTGTCGATCGGTTGTGGAGGCAATTGAGCGATTGCGTCTCCATGTTGACATTGTGCATTGTCATGACTGGCAAACAGCATTGATCCCGGCCTACTTAAAAACAGGCTTTGGGCAAAAGCAATGGTACCAACATGCGGCAACGGTTTTGACCATCCACAATCTTGCCTATCAAGGTCGATTTTGGTCCCATGATATGAACCTAACCGCGATGGATTGGAAGTTTTTCAACTGGCAGCAGATGGAGTTTTTTGGCGACCTCAATTTGCTGAAAACGGGAATCGCGTTCTCCGACTTTATCACCACAGTCAGTCCTAGCTATGCGCGAGAAATTCAAACGCCAGAACACGGATGCGGTCTTGATGGTCTGCTACGATCAAAGCAGGCAAAGCTTGCAGGGATCGTCAATGGAGTTGATTACAATCTTTGGGATCCGCGGCACGACAAGAACATCGCCCAGAACTATGGTGTCGAAAACTGGAAAGATGGAAAAGCACTTTGCAAGTTAGACCTTCAAACCAAAATGGGTTTGCCTGTGGACCCAAATGTGCCCGTCATCGGCCTCATCGGGAGACTAGCTGAACAAAAGGGATGGGATCTCGTAAAGCCGTTGCTAGAAACTTCTATCGAAAGCATACCTGCTCAATGGGTGATCCTTGGAAACGGGGAACCAAGGTTTTCGGACTCGATCGGATCGTTGGCAAACCGGTACCCGCATCGTCTTGCTGTTCGTTTCGAATTCTCTGATCCGTTGGCGCACAAGATCGAGGCGGGATCGGACATGTTTCTGATGCCCAGCCGCTATGAACCGTGTGGATTGAATCAGTTGTACAGTCTGAGATTCGGCACAATCCCCTTAGTCCACGCGACGGGCGGATTGATTGACACTGTAGCCGACGCCGAACAATCACCTGAAGTTGCAACCGGCTTCTCCTTTCAGGATTATTCGCTGGACGGAATTCGAGAATGTGTGCAGAAGGCGATGAATACCTATTCGCACGAACCAGAACGATGGAGTACACTTGTCGAAAGAGGCATGCAGCAAGACTGGTCGTGGTCAAGCAGTGCAGCACTCTATGAATCAGTCTACAGCCGTGCTCGCGAACAAGCGGCGATCGAGGGGCGGTTGTAGTCAATCGACTACGGAGCACACCGGTATGCATGAAACTCGCTACGATTGGTTAGCGGACCGATGGGTAATTTTTGCTCCGAATCGCGAAGAGCGACCAAATGAATTCAAGTCTGTAGGTTGTGTAGCTAGCCCTTCAGAAATACACAATCCGTCATGCCCTTTCTGTAAAGGGTTTGAGCACTCGACTCCTTCGCCAACTCTCGTTTTGCCTCACATAGATTTGGAGTCCTCACGGCCGTTACACCGCGAGGGCTACGCAGAAGATCGAGAAACTTTACCATCCTGGCTGGTTCGTGTCGTACCCAACAAGTTTCCTGCAATGGCTGGAAATAGCGGACTCGCTCCTCGCGCTAAACCGATGGATCCAATATCTATGCGGTCGACTCCATACGGCAGAGCAGAATTTGAATCCGAATCGGAGGTGCAAACCGAAAGCTCCGTCGCAGTCGCGGGTGATGTCTCCCATCTGTTTCGTAGCGAGCATCCGTCGGGCTGCCACGAGGTTGTTATTGAGTCACCGAATCATGTCGCCAGTCTTGCTTCCATGCCCACGGAGCACATAGAGCTTGTATTGGAAGCCTACAGGAAACGACTGCTTCACTGGCGTTCCCATACCAACATCCAATTTGCTGTCGTCTTTAAGAACTTCGGAGCGGACGCTGGTGCCTCTCTCTCGCATACCCATAGTCAGATTATCTGTCTCGATTTTGTTCCAAGCGATGTTCAGCGGATACATCAAAGGTTGGTCAAGCATCACGAAGAGTATGGGTGCTGTTATATTTGCCAGGTAATGCACGAAGAGGTTCGACAACGCGACAGAATCGTTACGGAGACCGAGCATTTCGTGGTAATCTGTCCTTTTGCTTCCCGTTTCCCTTTTGCCTTTTCCATTATCCCGAGAAGGCATCGACCGCACTTCGAAGACACTTCCGCTGCGGAACTCTTCGACCTTGCAACAGTTCTCAAATCAAGTCTCTCGGCACTCGAGCGAGCACAGCCTGAGGCCGCCTACAATTACGTCTTGCAATCCAGCCCGTTTCATCAATTCGATGACGAGGCACATCATTGGCGATTGCGGGTGATTCCTAGACTTAGCAAAGTCGCAGGATTCGAATGGGGATCCGATTGCTTTATCAACACAATCAAGCCCGAAGTTGCCGCGCGAATCTTGCGAGAACATCTGCGACCTTAAGCCAATCTTTGAGCATCCACACTCGAAGCCTTTACGTCCCGTCTTGCCACTTGTTCGCGCGGCGTCCGCTCTTTTAGGCATGCATCAGCCTATTGCTCACACACCAACGTCATTAGACCACGTTCGGCATTGCCTCGTCTGAATCTGGAGCTAACCGGTGCGAAGCGGCGATGATGACATAAAGAGCTGGTACGACAAAGAGTGTGAAGAGAGTACCGATGGACATGCCAACCACCAAAACGATCCCAATACTATTTCTTGCCTCAGCCCCAGGCCCTGACACAAAGACCAACGGCAAGTGACCGAGCACCGTAGC
>Ga0207937_1000035_pt1 | contig 38646 bp, 41 predicted proteins | sample LakMenEpi04Sep11_FD_150668 | JGI IMG/M metagenome (GOLD analysis project Ga0207937, IMG submission 150668) | Freshwater microbial communities from Lake Mendota, WI - 04SEP2011 deep hole epilimnion (SPAdes) | ecosystem: Environmental > Aquatic > Freshwater > Lentic | place: Lake Mendota, Madison...
GCACCCAACTTTCAGGAGAGTGCGTGGTTTGTCCTCGCGAGAGAATTGATTGATAAGCCTGTTCCAACACAGCCTGGTATCCAGCAAGTTTGCTGGAATCGATTCGCAGACAAACACCGGAGGCCTTCGCTAGTCGATTAGCGTCCATAGCCAAAGAATCAGAAATGTCCAACATTGAAGTTGCGTTAGTGGCTGATACGGCTAACTGAATCGGTGGTGTCGGTCGCAGCTGCACGGAAACTAATTCGGGGTAGGAGGCGGCTAGTGACTTATCTGGGTGTTGAAGAAGCGCAAGTCCACAGCTGGCCTTACCTAATGTCCCTGCAACTGCCAGTTCATCTGAGACTTTTGCCCCGCTGCGCAAGATCGGTCTTCGACCCTCAAGATCTCCATGGGCAGTAACTGAAATCACTATCTGATCTGCAAGCGCTAAATCACCGCCAACTATCGCGGCGGTTGGCGATAGCTCGTCAAGTGCGGACTGCAGCCCCTTTGCAAAATCTTCTAGCCAAGAGATCTTGGTGGTTTGAGTAACCATGAGTGTGACAACCAGAGCTATTGGCTTGGCTCCCATTGCCGCCACATCAGCCAAGTTGCTGCTAGCTGCTTTGTAGCCAACATCAAAACCAGAAGAGTAATCCTGACGAAAGTCTCTGCCTTCGACCATTGAGTCCGTGGTGACAACAAATCTTGAGTCGCTCACGGCAATTACGGCCGCGTCATCCCCCGGGCCAACAATCGTCGAGGGAACTTGCCTGAAGTGCCTGGTGGTTCTGGCGAGCGCTTCCAGCTCGCCGATTTCAACCACCGTTTGGCCCTCGTAGATCACCCGACAACGCTAGCCTTAAACCAATGCGTATTTTGCTAATTCTCTTTCCCCTGCTACTAACAGGCTGCGCCGCAACCGTGAATCTGGAAGCAGCCGAGGATGCCAATAATCCCGCTTGCGCAGAGGTGATGGTGCGACTACCACAGGCACTAGGTGATCACTCCCAGCGCTTTACCAATGCTCAGGCAACCAGCGCTTGGGGAGAACCAACAGCCGTCATCATCCGGTGTGGGCTACCTCCGGTTGAAGTCTCAGAACTGCCATGCGTTAGCGCAGGGGAAATTGATTGGCTGGTCGATGACTCAGCTGCTCCCAGCTATCGATTCATAAGTTTTGCCACAAACCCCGCCGTTGAAGTGGTTGTCGACTCTAATCGTGCATCAGGAGTGACCAGTCTCGAAGGTGTTGCTTCAGCTGTTGCCTACTTGGGTCAGACAAAAAAGTGCAGCGAGATTACTAACTAGCGCTTAGCGCTAAGACCAGTCTGAATCAGAGTTTCAACAAGCTGCGGGTAATCAATACCGCTTGCCGCCCAGAGCGATGGATACATCGAGATTGGGGTGAAGCCGGGCATGGTGTTTATCTCAGTTATAACGAAACCCTGACTAGTCAAAAAGAAATCTGCTCGTGCAAGACCACTGCAGCCAAGAGCTCGAAAAGCTTTGATTGCAAGGTCCTGAAGAGTTTTTAGCTCAGCGCCAGTTAGCTCAACAGGAACAATCAGCTCAGCCGAATTGTCGATGTATTTTGCCTCGTAATCATAGAAGTCGCGGCCGTGAACTTTTATTTCGCCTGCCTTGGATGCGATCACAGTTCCATCGCTATTCTCGAGTACGGAGCACTCAATTTCCCGACCAACCATCTCACGCTCAACCAACACAGTGTCGTCGTGCTCAAAGGCCCTTTCGATTGATGGCCTTAGCGATTCGCTGGTTTTTACCTTGGTGACTCCAACGGAAGATCCAGATCTAGAGGGTTTGACGAAGCAGTTTGGAGTCATAAGCGAACTAGCTTTTGCGACAATTTCATCCGCATTTGCAAAGTAGTCAGTCTTGCGAATCACCAAATCCTCAGAAGTTGGGATCCCGGCGCTTTGGAAGATGCGCTTGGCTGCGGCTTTATCCATAGCCAATGCCGAGGACAAAACACCATTTCCGACGTATGGAATGCCGCAAAGTTGCAGTAGGCCCTGGATGGTTCCATCCTCGCCATTTACTCCGTGGAGAACTGGAAACGCAATGTCAATGCGGCCAAGTGATTCTCCGCCGGCAAGCCTTAGTTCTCCCCCGCCTAACGGCATCACTAGCTCTGGAGCGCTGTCATCGACAGCTGGATAGTCGGCCAGCTTCCAATTGGGATTAATTGGGTGATGGACAAATTTGCCAGCTTTGGTGATTCCAATTGGAATTACCTCGTACTTCATCTTGTCAATAGCCGAGTAAATTCCAAGCGCGGTTACGCAAGAAACAGAGTGCTCCGGTGATGCTCCACCGTAAATAAGTGCCAGTTTCACTCTGATTCCACTTCCGTAGCATCAGCTAGGTTCAGCTGCTTGCCAAATTCAGTTGGCTTCATTCTGCCCTCTAGGACATCGCTTACCTGCTTGACAATAGGCATGTCGATGCCAAGTCTTTCGGCAATGGATAGAACAGGCTCAACTGAGCTAAGTCCCTCGGCAGTCTGCTTCAGTCTTGCTAGCACTTCGGTTTTTTCTAGTCCTTGACCGAGCATTTCACCGGCCCGAAAGTTTCTCGACAGAGATGACTCACTGGTGGCAATCAGATCACCGAGGCCGGCCAAACCAAACATGGTTCTTCTTCTCGCTCCGTGAGCGATGGCGAAGGATGTGATTTCTGCCAGTCCCCTGGTCATGATCGAAGCCTTGGTGTTTTGTCCGTAGCCAATTCCAGAAACGATTCCGATGGCAACGGCAATCAGGTTCTTTAGTACTCCACCAAGCTCTGTTCCAATTACATCGTTATTGGTGAAGACCGTGAAATATTCACTCGAGCAAACTTTGGCAACCTCAGCAGCCCTCTCCTGGCTTTCTCCAGCACAGACTGCCGCTGCCGGTTCACCTCTAGCAATTTCAAGAGCGAGATTGGGTCCAGACAGCACAGTTATTTGAGAAGCTGGAAGATTGGTGGCCTCGTGCATCACTTCGCTCATCCGCTTTCCAGTGCCTAGCTCGAGGCCCTTCATCAGACTCACAAGTGTTGCCGACTTAGGAATTAAGTCTTTCCAACCTGAAAGATTTTCCCTCAACTGCTGAGAGGGAACAGCGATATATATCTGTTCTGCACCGCTTAGTGACCAGGCGATATCTGAGGAAGCGGAGAGCTTTTCGGGAAGTTCAATACCGGGCAGGTAATCCTCATTGGTGCGAAATTTGGAAATTGACTCGGCCTGGGAAGATCTTCTGGCCCAGAGCGTAACTTCACTTCCACCATCCGCAATTACCTTGGCGATTGTGGTGCCCCAGCTACCGGCACCTAAGACAACTATTCGGCTCAACGCTTTTTCCTGTAGTTTCCAATTTCATCCTGCTGGTGCTCCGCAGGATCCCACAGTTTGGCAGGTGGAGTTTCGCCTCTCAGCTCGCCAACCAGAGCTGCAATCTTTTGCATCACCAGCTCTGTTGCGTCGTTTATCTGCTGGGCAGTTGGGTTAGTCCCAATCTCGAGGTTGATTGGATCTCCAATTTTAACCCTGACGGTGTGGAAAGGGTTTGGGCGGAACTTACCCGTGTAGTTTCCAAGCACCTTGTCGACTCCCCAGTGTGCTGCTGGAACAATCGGAACATTAAGCTCAGCCGCCATTCGAATGGCTCCGCTCTTTCCTCGCATGGGCCACAGCTGAGGATCGCGAGTCAGGGTTCCCTCTGGGAAAACCACTACCACCTGTCCGGCTCTAAGAAATTCTTTAGCCGCTCTCAGTGGTTCTTGATTTGATTGTCCGCTGCGATAGACCGGTATCTGCCCGACCTTCGGTAGAAGTTTGCCAAGAATTGGAATCTTGAACAGCGAGGCTTTGGCTAGGTAGTGAGGAACCCGCTTCATGTGGATGTAGACGGAGTAGGCAAAGGCTAAGGGGTCGAGGTAGCTGAGGTGATTTCCAACCAGAACGTAACCGCCTTTGGGAAGCTTCTCTACCCCTTCAGTTTTTATGTTGAACATCAGACGAAGAAGCGGAGCGAGGACAGCGGCAACCGCAACGAAAGCCAATCCGTTTTCACGCTTTGGAACCTTTGGAACCGCCAGCTCCGCCATTGGCTATGCCTCGAACTCGAAGTCGGCTCCGAGATCCTCAAGCTTGGTGAGGAATCTTTCGTAGCCCCTGGAGATTAGCTGCACGTTGCTTACCCTGGAAGTGCCCTTGGCGGCCAGTGCTGCCAAGACGTGTGAGAATCCTCCGCGCAAATCAGGAACCTTGATGTCGGCTCCAATCAACTCGGTTGGGCCTGAGATTACTGCCGAGTGATTGAAGTTTCTTTGACCAAACCGGCAGGGGTGGCCTCCGAGACACTCCCGATAAATCTGAATGTTGGCTCCCATCTGGCGAAGCGCATCGGTGAAGCCGAACCTCTGCTCGTAAACGGTCTCGTGAACAATCGATAGACCATTTGCCTGGGTTAGAGCAACCACCAGTGGCTGCTGCCAATCTGTCATAAAGCCTGGGTGAACATCCGTTTCGATTACCACCGGTTGCAGCTCAGATCCTGGGTGATAGAAGCGAATTCCATTGTCCTTTATCTCAAACTGACCGCCGACTTTTCGATAGACGTTTAGAAATGTCATCAGATCAACTTGAGACGCTCCACCGACGAAGATGTCGCCCTCAGTGGCTAGCGCGGCGGCGGCCCAAGAGGCGGCTTCATTTCTGTCCACGATTGCCCGGTGGGTAAAGCCCTTAAGCTCCTTCACCCCCTCGATACGAATTACTCGATCGGTGTCAACCGAGATGATTGCACCCATCTTCTGAAGGATTGAAATCAGGTCAATAATTTCCGGCTCGATTGCAGCTCCGGAAAGCTCTGTCTTACCATCTGCAATTGTCGCCGTCAGAAGAACCTGTTCGGTTGCACCAACCGATGGGTAAGGAAGAGAAATTTTGTTGCCGCGCAATCCTTCTGGCGCGCTTAGTCTGGTTCCACCGGGGAGCTTTTCAATAACCGCTCCGAACCCTCTCAGGACATCGAAGTGGAAGTCCACAGGTCTGGAACCAATTTCACAGCCACCAAGTCCAGGAATAAATGCTTCACCGAGTCGGTGCAGAAGTGGTCCACAAAAAAGAATTGGAATTCTGGAAGATCCCGCGAATGCATCGATGTCGACCATTCGAGCCTGCTCGACGTTTGCAGGATCCAGGACCATGTCACCTGTTTGCTCATCGTGAGTGATAGTGACTCCATGAAGATTAAGTAGCCTTGATACCACTTCCACGTCTGAGATGTGTGGAACGTCTAAAAGACGAGATGGGGTCTCTCCGAGAAGCGATGCGACCATCGCCTTTGTCACAAGGTTCTTTGCGCCCTTCAGGTCAACGCGACCAGTTAGGGGCTTACCGCCCTGAATTGTGATTTGACTCAATCAGACTCCTTTGGCAGGGAGAGTTGTTGGTCTCCATGCCTGTCTTCTGGCCTCGAAGGCGGCTATCGCTGGCTCGTTCTGAAGGGTAATGCCAATGTCATCTAGACCCTCCATTAGTCGCCACTTAGTGTATTCGTCGATTTCGAAGCTGACCACGGTGTCTGAAAAGCGCACCTGCTGGGCTGGTAAATCAACCTGAAGTTCTAGGCCAGGGTTGGCCTCCATGGCCTCCCAGAGTAGCTGCGTGTCGCTATCGCTGATTACTCCAGTCACCAGTCCCTGCTTGCCTGCATTGCCTCGGAAGATGTCTGCAAACTTGCTACTGAAGACAGCTTTGAATCCAAAATCTCTCAGTGCCCAAACCGCATGCTCTCTGGAAGAACCGGTACCAAAGTCACTTCCCGCAATTAGAATCTGTGCATTTTTATAGGCGGGCTGATTCAGAACAAATTCTGGATCATTGCGCCAGTGTGCAAAGAGTCCATCCTCGAAGCCCGTTTTGGTAATTCTCTTTAAGTAGACGGCAGGAATTATCTGATCAGTGTCCACATTGCTTCTTCGAAGCGGAGCACCAATACCTGAGAACACTGAGATTCTTTCCATTAGCGCTCCAGATCTGATGGCGAAGAAAGGGTTCCTCTGACAGCGGTTGCCGCTGCCACAACTGGAGAGACCAGGTGCGTTCTTGCTCCTTTGCCTTGTCTTCCCTCAAAGTTTCTGTTCGAGGTCGATGCGGCACGCTCCCCTGGCGCAAGCTGGTCAGGGTTCATACCTAGACACATTGAGCAACCGGCAAAGCGCCACTCTGCGCCAAACTCTTTGAAAACCTTATCCAGGCCTTCCTCTTCCGCCTGAAGCCTCACCTTTTGGGACCCTGGTACCACCATCATTCGAACACTCTCGGCCTTTTTCCTGCCCTTAATGATTTCGGCGGCTGCCCTGAGGTCCTCAATGCGAGCGTTGGTGCAGGAACCTAGAAACACAGTGTTAACGGCAATGTCTTTCATTTTGGTTCCAGGTCTCAGATCCATATACTCAAGCGCTCGTTCGGCGGCAGCGCGCTCAGCAGGGTCAGCCAGATCCGCCGGATTGGGAACGCTGTCTAGTAGCGATACGCCTTGACCAGGATTTGTTCCCCAGGTGACAAAGGGATCAAGGGTGTTGGCATCGATGAATACTTCCTTATCAAAGACAGCGCCCTCGTCAGTCTTGAGCGTCTTCCAATACTCCATCGCTTCGTCCCAGAGTTTGCCCTCGGGCGCGTGGGGTCTTCCCTTGAGATAGGCAAAAGTTGTTTCGTCAGGCGCGACCATTCCCGCTCTTGCTCCAGCCTCAATTGACATGTTGCAGATGGTCATACGGCCTTCCATCGAAAGCGACCTGATGGCACTCCCGCGGTATTCGAGTGCATAGCCCTGTCCACCGCCGGTAGAGATCTTGGCAATCACGGCCAGGATGATGTCCTTTGCGGTAACGCCAGGTCGCAGCTGGCCCTCAACATTTATCGCCATCGTCTTGAATGGTTTCAGGGGAAGGGTTTGTGTGGCTAGAACGTGCTCCACTTCACTGGTTCCAATTCCCATTGCCAATGCGCCGAAGGCTCCGTGGGTGGACGTGTGTGAGTCTCCGCAGACGATGGTTAGTCCAGGCATCGTGAGTCCTAGCTGCGGCCCCACGACGTGAACGATTCCTTGGTTCTTATCACCCAGGGAGTGGAGTCTGACATCAAACTCTGCGCAGTTATTTCTCAGCGCCTCAACCTGTGTTCTTGAAGTCGGTTCAGCAATTGGCAGATGAATGTCTATGGTCGGAGTGTTGTGGTCCTCAGTTGCGATCGTGAGCTCGCGGCGGCGAATTGATCTATTGGCCATTCGCAAACCATCGAAGGCTTGCGGGCTTGTGACCTCATGAATTAGGTGAAGATCAATGTAGAGAAGATCCGGAGCACCATTCTCTCCCTTCACCACGACGTGGTCATTCCAGAGCTTTTCGGCCAGAGTTAGTGGCTTACTTGTCATAGATTCACCTCGCGAGTGCGTAAAAGACAAGTTTAGAGCAAGCACTAGATTGGACGGGTGATAGATATCACCACCACTAATCTGGCGAAAATACAGGCAAAGACTGTAAGAACGCTAGCTCTCGGGCAAGCTCTTGGTGGTTTTGGTTTCGGATCCACGCTTTCGGTTGGCGCGATTATGGCCACAGAACTTTCAGGAAGTGCCGCCTTCTCGGGAGCTGCCGCAACCCTCAGCACGCTTGGATCGGCATTCGCTGCGATACCGCTAGCAAATATTGCTGCTAGGCGTGGTCGACGCTATGCACTCGGACTTGGCGCAGGGCTTGCAATTTTAGGCGCGATTGGAATGATCACAGCCGCAGCTCTTCGTTCATTTCCTGTGGAGCTGATTGCGCTGTTCTTCTTAGGTTCTGCCAATGCTGTCTCACTTCAGGCTCGCTTTGCAGCCGCTGACATTCCAACGAGTCGGCCCAAGGCAAAGGATATTTCAATAGTGGTCTGGGCAACTACATTTGGTGCTGTTATCGGACCGAACCTAATCGCTCCAGGTGAAAGTCTTGGTGTGACACTTGGTCTTCCACACCTTGCTGGGCCTTTCCTTCTTACGATTCTCGCCCAAACGCTCTCGACCACTGTTTTCTGGTTTGGACTAAAGCCAGATCCTCTTCTTTTGGCTCAAAAGATTGATAGCGAAAAACGAGCCCTTCAACGAAGAAAATTTCGAGAGGCAATCCCGATTGTCAGACAAAAGCCGATTGCTGCTTTTGCAGTTATTAGCATTGCCCTCAGCCACATGGTCATGGTTTCTGTGATGTCAATGACGCCGGCCCATCTGAGTATTACTGGGCACTCTCTTTCGGATGTCGGATTCACAATTTCTTTGCACGTTGCAGGCATGTATGCCCTTTCACCCATATTTGGATTAATCAGCGACAGATTTGGTGCACGTAAGACCATCATCCTGGGGCAGCTAATACTCCTAGCTTCATTGGCGGTTTCCGGTTTTGGCGCAAACAATTTTTCAATGGTGGTTCTAGGTCTATTCCTACTTGGACTTGGTTGGTCCTCAGCAACGGTTGCGGGAAGTGCACTCCTGAGTGAATCGCTGGACATTTCCGAAAAGCCAGTAGTTCAAGGGCTAAGTGATTCGCTTATGAACCTCTCAGGTGCATTTGGAGGAGCAATTTCCGGAACAATTCTGATTCTGTTTGGATTTGCTGGATTGAACGCGGCAGCACTGCTCCCGGTGATTCTGATTGTTTTCGCAACTGCCTACTCAAGAAGGTGGCAGTAAAAAGAGAAATCCCGCTCCCGAGATTTTGTCATCAAGAGCGAGATTTGTGACCCCAGGGGGATTTGAACCCCCGCTACTGCCGTGAGAGGGCAGCGTCCTAGGCCGCTAAACGATGGGGCCTAATTTGTAACTTAGAAATCATGCCACAGATGCACCTAAGGGGCAATTTATCTTGATAGAAGCGTTAGTCCACCGGGGGTCACGGTAGCTGAAAATGGTGCCGGGCCAATGATTTCTCCATCGCAGGAAATTGGGAAACCTTTGTTTTCAACTCGAATTTGCTTAGCTTTGAAAATCTCGACTTCTGGGTAATTCACGTGCTCACCCGAATAAACCTTAGGGAAGATCTGCAGAAGCTTTGCTCTTGAAACCTCATGCAAAATAAAGACTTCTAGCTCACCATCCGTTATTTCAGAAGAAGGTGAAATCTTCATTCCACCGCCAAAGTTTTTGACATTTGCAACTCCGCAGAGCATGGCTGCAAAGTTTCTCTCAACTCCATCAGCCACCAGTCGATATTGAATGGGTCTGAACTTTGGAAGTTCGAGCAGCATGGCCGCAACATAAGAGTTGGGACCTTTGGGCCAGGTGAGGGTGTTGGCCTTAGCAGCGCACAATGCATCAAATCCGGCCGATATTGAGCCAAGGGACCAAAACGACCGGTATGCGGTTTCTATCCACATAACATCGACGCTTCTTGGTTTCGCTAAAGACTCCGAGATGTTGAAAGCAGCACCTTCTGGATCATTCAGTGCGATGCCGAGTTCTCTAACTTGATCATTTCCGCTTCCTGCTGGAATAAGCCCGAGTGGTAAACCTGTCTCCATGGCAATGTTGACGCCGAGTTGACTTGTGCCATCGCCACCTATTGCAATAATCCCGGATAGTTTCTCGGCTTCTTCAAATGCCTTTGCTTTGGCAAGTTCCGCACTGTTAGCGCTTAGATCGAGAGTTGGAATTCCGATTTCTCTGAATGCTGCGACTGCCCTGTCGCCGACAAGATTCCCACGGCCGCGGTTGGCGGCGGGATTTACAATCAGACCAAGTGGCTTCATCGCCACCTCCTAATATCGACAAAGATAGACCCATAGGAGCTTTAGCGCCATGAAAATTTCTAAGTTTGAACATGCCCTACTTGTCATAGATCTTGAGGGCAGTCAGCTCGTCATTGACCCTGGAAGCTACTCCACCCTCCCAAAGCTAGAAAACGTTGCAGCCATCGTCCTTACACATCTGCACGATGACCACACATTTGCGCCGCACATTCAATCAATCAAGGGGCAATTCCCAAATGCCGTGATTTTTGGTACGCAAGAGGTTGCAAACAAGTTAGAAGATGTAAAAGTGCAGGTGGTTTATCACGGAGACAGGCACCAAGTCGGCCCATTCATTCTCGACTTTTATGGTGATCTACACCAGGTGATTCACCGCTCAATTCCGCTGGTCCAAAACGTTGGCGTGATGGTGAATTCAACCCTCTACTACCCGGGTGATAGCTACACAATTCCCGAGCAAAGTGTTGAGATACTGGCCTGTCCTTCAAGTGCTCCTTGGCTCAGAATCTCTGACGTCATTGATTTTCTTGATCAGGTAAGACCCGCTAATTGCTTCTCTACCCACAATGCACTTTTATCCGAGCAGGGGCACAAACTTCAAAACGGTCGAATCAAAGAGGTCGTTGAAAAGCATGGCGGCACCTTCCGCTACCTTGCAGCTGGCGATTCCTGGGAGTTCTAAAGAGCAACCACCACTGCCGCAATCAGTACGGCTACCGTTGGACCTCCCCATAGCCTTTTCTCTTTTTGACTGCGCGTGATGTTATTGGCAAGTGCAGATAGGGCGGCAAAACCAACCAGACCCCAGTTGGCAATCTGATTTAGATCGGGTGCTAGTAGCTGTGACAGAAGACCAAGCTGAGCTAGGTAATGTCCAGCGATAGCTAAGGCCAAAACCATGGAAAAGAAACTTGCTACTCGAAAGCCAGGTGGCAAAACTCCGATTCTTTGGCCGCCAAACGCATACTCTCCAAGTGGAGCACCAAGAACAATCGCGAGTTGAAAAAGGGCTAGAGCGATAAAGAAAAAGACTAGAAATCCGCCGGCTACAACTTCAAGCATTTGAGAGCCTTCTTTGCTGGGGTGCCTGGACTCGAACCAAGAACAAATGAACCAGAATCATTCGTGTTGCCAATTACACCACACCCCATCAGGGACGCTAGGTCGCTCGGACAATCTTAGTGGGCTTGGGAAAAGGCCTCTAGCCGAGCTAACGAGCGAGCTTTTCCAAGTATCTCGAGGCACTCGAACAGTGGTGGGGTTACCCGCCTTCCAGAGATAGCGGTCCTCACCACTGCAAAAGCATCGCGTGGTTTCAGGCCCTCTTTCTCGATTAGTCGATCACTCAAAACCTGCTGAATGCTTGCTGTCACAAAATCATCAAGGTTTGCTAGTTCTTCCGCTGCCATCTTGGCAATCGAACCAGCACTTTGGGGAAGTTGAGCCACTACTCCATCTTCGAAGTTGATTTGATCGGAAAATAGGAAACCGACCATTCCAGCAACTTCGCTAAGAACAGTAACTCTTTCCTTCACGAGCGGCATGCATGCGGAGAAGATTGTCAGCTCTTTTTCGCTCGGATTTTTCGAGATCACTCCTGCTGAAACAAGATAGGGCAGGACTCTTTCGCCAAACTGCTCATCCGTCAAAAGCCTGATGTGAGCGGCGTTAATGGCATCTGCCTTCTTTTGATCAAATCGAGCAGGGTTAGGATTCACGCTTGACACGTCGAACTTCTCGCACATCTCACTTAGTGTGAAAATGTCTCGGTCTGCCGAAATTGACCATCCCAGCAGAGCCAGATAATTCAATAGGCCCTCTCGAATGAAGCCGCGGTCTCTATGCAGAAACAGGTTGCTCTCTGGATTGCGCTTTGAAAGCTTTTTGTTGCCCTCTCCCATGACAAAGGGAAGATGTCCAAATCTTGGGACAAACTTGGCAATTCCTGCCTCATACATGGCGTTATAGAGAACTATCTGGCGAGGCGTAGAGGAAAGCAGGTCCTCCCCTCTTAGCACGTGGGTGACTCCCATAAGTGCATCATCAACAGGATTTACCAGCGTGTATAGCGGCTCTCCCCCTGGTCTTACTAAGACAAAATCTGGAAATGATCCAGCTGGAAAAGATATTTCTCCTCTTACCAGATCGGTAAATCTGATTTCCTCATTGGGGACTCTAAGTCGAAGGGCTGGCTGTCTGCCCTCGGCTAGGTAGCGCTGGCGATCTGCATTGCTAAGTTCTCGCTCTGAATTGTCATAGCCAAGCTGTACAGCGCGGCCATTGGCCTTGTTGCGCTCTTCGATTTCCTCTGCGGTGAGAAAACTCTCATAGACATGACCAGACTTCTTCAGCTTTTCTATTACGTCTTGGTAAATCTTGCTTCGCTCACTCTGTCGATAGGGCTCGTTTGGTCCACCGACATCAATGCCCTCGTCCCAGTCCAGACCGAGCCAGCGAAGTGCTTCGACAATCTGCTCGTAGCTCTCTTCACTATCTCTCGAAGAATCTGTGTCCTCAATGCGAAAGATGAATTTTCCACCCTGGCTTCTCGCGTAGGCCCAATTAAACAGTGCAGTTCGCACTAGTCCGACGTGTGGTGTGCCAGTTGGAGATGGGCAGAACCTGACGCGAATGTCACTGCCAGTTGCGGATGTAATTGGTGCAGTAAGTAAAGACATGATTGAAAAATAGCCTAGGCCACAGGATTGCTAAGCAGCCCTATGCCCTCAATCTCGCACTCAACTAGGTCACCTGAGGCAAAGCTGGAAATTCCAGCTGGTGAGCCAGTGAGAATCACATCTCCTGGGAAAAGCGTAAGGTTCTCACTCACGTAGGCCAAAAGTTCATAGGGTGAGGTGACCATCATTGAGGTGTTGCCCCTCTGACGCATCTGCCCATTCACTCGAGAAATTAATTCTTTGTTTGTGGGATCAAAATCGGTTTCAATCCATGGGCCAAGTGGGCCAAAGGTGTCAAAAGCTTTGCTTCTCGCCCACTGCAAATCAGAAAATTGAACATCTCTTGCAGTCACATCATTGGCAACCGTGAAGCCAAGTACGTAGTCCTTGGCATTTAGCTTCGAGACGTTCTTGGCCTTCTTGCCAACGACCATCGCCAGCTCTACTTCCAACTCGACCTGACTCGACTGACGAGGAAGAACAATTTGCTCACCTGATCCAATCAAAGAGCTCGGTGGTTTGAAAAACATCAGTGGTTCAGCTTGGGTACTCTGGCCCATCTCAGCCGCGTGCTCTTGGAAATTTAGACCGATGCAAATAATCTTGCTCGGCTCAACTGGTGGCAGTAGTTTCACCGCTGAGAGCGGGAAAGTTTCGCCTGTTTTTTCAATGCCTTGAAAGAATGAATTGGCTAAGCGCTCGACCCTCTCACCATCTACGACACCGTAGTGTGAGTCTCCGTCAACGGAAAACCTGGCTAAACGCACTTGACTAGTCTGCCAGCTTTACCAGCCAGCCGTGGCGATCAGCGATTCGGCCGTATTGGATGTCAGTAAGTTCCTGCCTAAGAGAGACAGTTAGGTCCCCTGGTCTTTGGCCAGAAACTTCAATTTCCCCATTTTTTGACTTGAAGAGTCCGACTGGTGTAATCACTGCAGCCGTGCCACATGCAAAGACTTCCACCAATTCGCCCGAGCTTGCACTGTTCTGAAGTTCCGCTAGAGAAAACTTTCGCTCCTGAATAGATACATTTCGATCTTTAAGCAAGGTAATTACTGAGTCCCTGGTGATACCGTGCAGAATTGTTCCGTCCAGAGGCGGAGTGACAACCGAGCCGTCCCTGAAAACAAAAAAGAGATTCATTCCGCCAAGCTCTTCAATGTAGGTGGAAGATTCAGCATCCAGGAACATTACCTGCGAGCAGCCATTCTCATAACCCTCTTGCTGGGCCAGCAAACTGGCTGCGTAGTTGCCGCCTGTCTTCGCTTCACCGGTTCCGTGCTTTCCAGCTCTAGCCGAATCCAATGCAATCCAGATGCTGACGGGTTTGATACCGCCGGTGAAGTATGGTCCAACCGGTGATGCTATAACTCTGTATTCAACTCTCTGTGCTGCTCGAACACCCAGGAAGTTCTCGGCGGCAATTTCGAAGGGTCTAAAGTACAAAGTCTTTTCTCCCTCTGGCGCAGGAACCCACTCCCCATCAACTGAAATCAGTTGTTTGAGAGACTCGACGAATGTTTCCACTGGAAGTTCAGGAAGTGCCATCCTCTTGGCAGATTTTTGTAGGCGACGACCATTCATTTCTGGACGGAAAGTCCAAATGGATCCATCCTGGTGGCGATACGCCTTGATGCCCTCAAAAATCTCTTGGCCGTAGTGCAGAACGGCCGCACTAGGGTCCATAAGGATCGGTCCATAGGGAATCACCTGGTGAGAGTGCCATCCCTTTTCTTTTTCCCAGACCACTACAACCTGGTGATCAGTGAAGTGGGTGCCAAAGGTAGGGTTGGCGATAATTCTCTCTCGCTCCGCTGATGGAGTTGGGTTCTGGGTCTTGGTAACTTGAAATTCCATCTGTTAGATCCTCTCCAGAATTGATTTCGAAATCTCGCCTGTGGTCTTTCCTTGCCCAGCCAGTAGATTACTGGCAACCGCTCTTTCGATTCTCTCCGCTGCTTCCTTAAAACCAAGGTAGGAGGCGAGCATGCTAGCGCTCAAAATGGCGGCAGTTGGGTTAGCTAGAGACTTCCCTGCGATGTCAGGAGCCGAGCCATGAACTGGCTCAAACATGGAAGGGAATTTGCCGCTTGGGTTTAGGTTTGCTGACGCTGCAAGTCCAATGCCTCCGGTGACCGCTGCTGCCAAATCAGTGATGATGTCACCGAAGAGATTGTCGGTGACAATGACATCAAATCTGTCGGGCGAGGTCACCATGTGAATAGTGGCAGCGTCAATGTGCATGTAGTCGTGGGTAACACCTGGATATTTCTGTGAAACTTCACTAACGATTCTTGACCAAAGTTTTCCTGCGTGGACCAGAACGTTAGTCTTGTGGACCAGTGTCAGGTGCTTTCTCGGCCTTTTGCTTGCCAAATCAAAGGCGTATTCAACCACTCGCCTAACTCCGTGAGCTGTATTTACAGAAACCTCGTTGGCCAACTCATTGTCGGTTCCAGTTCTGATGGAACCGCCATTACCCACATAGAGACCCTCGGTCCCCTCCCTTACAACCACAAAGTCAATTTCTGTTGAGTTACTCAGAGGAGATTCGACTCCAGGGAAAAGTCGACTTGGACGAAGATTCACGTAGTGATCAAATCCAAACCGGAGCTTTAGTAGTAGGCCTCGCTCCAATACCCCTGGTGGAACGCGTGGATCACCAATTGCCCCAAGCAAAATTGCGTCGTGCTTAGAGAGATTATCCATGTCCTTATCGCCAAGGATCTCGCCTGTGGCGAGGTATCGTGCGGCACCAAAGTCATAGCTGGTGGTCTGAATTTCGGTCTCTGGCAGAGCTTTTTTTAGCGCTGCTAGGGCAGGCTCGATCACCTCAGGACCGATTCCATCGCCCGGAATAACCGCGAGATTCAGCTTTTTCAAATCTTTCCTTGTTCCCTCTTAGTCAACTACTACTTCAAGATTGAGCTCAGCAGAAGCATTGGCAACTGAGCCTCCATTTACTAATTCTCCTGTAAAACCAATTTCTCTCATGATGTCGATGGCCTGGCCAGCTCTGTTGCCACTGCGGCAGTAGATGTAATAATCGGCATCTTTATCAAGCTGCTCCAGCTGCTCCTTGAAGTCTGAGTCGGCAATGCCTATTCGAACTGCACCTATCAGATGGCCACTAGACCACTCTTCTTTTGTTCTAACATCAAGTATTGCGGCATACATCTCAGGACTCCTCTGCTCTTGGCTGCAGCCAACGAGACCCAGACTTGCAAACAGAAAAATAAAAATCGATGCCAAGCGCTTTCTGAATGTCTGTTTTCCAAAAGCACTGGTTCTGGCGAACTCTTTTTCCATCTGACTAGTACTCATCGGTAATTGAAATGGAACGCATCAAATCGGCCTGAATCTGCTGGCGCAGTGACTCGAGTAAGTCTGCAGAGATTGGAGAATCCACGGTGATGACGCTGAGCGCTTTGCCGCCGCGCTGCTCTCTGGCAATGGTCATTCCGGCTATGTTGATACCAGCCTCGGCAAAGGCTTTGCCGTAGATGGCTACGATTCCTGGTCTATCTTGATAAACCATGACGACCAGGTTCTCTGCCATCGCTAGCTCAACGTCGTATCCATTGATTGCGACAATCTTTTGATGATGCTTCGGCCCAATGACTGTGCCACCTGCAGAAACAACCGACCCATCTGAAAGAACTGCCTTGAGTGTCGTGACGTTTCTGTACTCATCGCTCTTGGTGTCCTGGCTGAGCCTCACCTCAACACCCCGCTGCTCGGCTAGAAGAGGTGCGTTCACATAAGAGACCTGCTCGGTCACCATGGTTTGGAATAGGCCTTTCAAGGCAGCCAGCTTCAAGACTGTGACATCGTGTGCGGCAATCTCTCCCCTGGCTTCAAACTCCACGGAAACAATGGAGGTGTGGGCAAGTCCAGCAACAATCTGGCCAAGCTTTTCTGCAAGTGGTATCCCGGGTTTTACCGAGGCATCGATCACTCCACCTGCAACGTTGACAGCATCTGGAACTAGATCTCCTGCCAGAGCCAATCGAACAGACTTAGCAACGGAAATTCCAGCTTTCTCCTGTGCCTCATCAGTTGATGCACCAAGGTGCGGAGTCAGCACAACATTCGGTAGCCCAAGTAGTGGTGAGCCAACAGGTGGCTCAGAAACAAATACATCGAGGCCTGCCCCGGCAATAAAACCTTGAGTCAGTGCCTCGTACAGGGCTTCTTCATCGATGATTCCGCCGCGTGAGCAGTTAACAATTCTCAGATTAGGTTTAGCGATGGCAAATTGCTTTTTGCCAATTAGCCCGGTTGTTTCAGCAGTTTTCGGGATGTGCACCGTGATGAAATCACTGCGCTTCATGACATCTTCGAGCGCCACTAGTTCAACGCCGATTTGCTCAGCTCTTGCCTGTGTCACGTATGGGTCATAACCAATCAGTGTGGCTCCAAAACCAGCCAGTCGCTGAGCAACCAGTGTTCCAATACGACCCAGTCCGATAATTCCAATGGTCTTTTCATATAGCTCGACACCGGTGAACTTGTTTCTCTTCCACTCTCCTGCGGCGAGAGAAGTGTGTGCCGCTGGAATGTGGCGAGAAAGCGCCATGAGGTGACCTATTGCTAATTCTGCTGCGGAGATAACGTTCGAAGTTGGGGCATTTACGACCATGACTCCGGCTGTGGTGGCAGCCTTGATGTCAACATTGTCAAGACCGACACCGGCTCGGGCAATTACTTTTAGCTTTGGAGCGTTGCCAATTGCCTCCTGATCCATCTTGGTGGCAGAGCGAATCAGAACAGCGCTTGCCTCAGCAAGAGCCGAAAAAAGTGCCTTCCGGTCTGTTCCATCGACCTGGCGGATCTCAAAGTCAGGTCCTAGCGCAGCCACCGTGGCAGGCGAAAGCTCCTCGGCGATAAGAACAATAGGTTTAGTCAATGGGTGGCCTGACGGTGTGCGACGGTTTATCTCTAGGTTAGCGAGAGATTAGGAACGTGGACAGGTGCAGAGCTGGCTGTCTGGAACCCCAGCCAGTGCTTCCTCCACATGCTCTCCGCATCCCTTCCAGGTGATTTTTCCGCAGGAATCGCAATTTACCTGTGAGCACATATTTATCCTCTTTCCAAACAGTCCCTGGCTATCTAGCCGCTGATCCCTCTTTATAGTCATCGTCATTCTTGATCCAACTGAAGAGCTTGCGCAATTCTCTACCAGTAGCCTCGATGGGGTGTGCCTCGCCCTTGGCTCTAAGAGCCTTGAACTCAGGAGCACCAGCATCCTGATCAGCAATGAACCTCTTAGCAAAGGCTCCGGATTGAACATCAGCGAGAACCGCCTTCATGTTCTCCTTGACGCGAGGATCAATCACTCTCGGACCTGAGACATAGTCGCCATACTCAGCGGTGTCAGAAACACTCCAGCGCTGCTTTGCAATGCCGCCCTCATACATCAGGTCAACAATGAGCTTAAGCTCGTGCAGAACCTCGAAGTAGGCAATCTCAGGTTGGTATCCGGCCTCAGTCAGAACTTCAAATCCATACATCACAAGCTGAGATGCTCCTCCGCAGAGCACTGCCTGCTCACCAAATAGATCAGTTTCGGTTTCTTCGGTGAATGTGGTTTTGATGGTTCCAGCGCGAGTTCCACCAATAGCCTTGGAGTAGGAAAGACCTACGTTGAAGGCATTGCCCGAGTAATCCTGCTCAACTGCAATCAGGTTGGGCACTCCGCGACCTGCTGCAAATTCTCTGCGGACAATGTGTCCAGGACCCTTTGGCGCAACCAAGAAAACATCGACATTTGCAGGCGGCTGAATGAATCCAAAACGAATTGAGAAACCGTGACCAAAGACCAGCGAGTCTCCTGGCTTAAGGTTTGGTGCAATTTCGCTTGTGTAAAGATCGCGCTGTTTTGGGTCTGGAACTAGGACAACGGTGACATCTGCCCATTTGACTGCCTCGCTGGGGGAAAGAACCTTCAGTCCCTGCTCCTCAGCTTTAGCGGTCGACTTGGACCCAGGCTGCAAACCAACAACTACATCCACACCCGAATCCTTTAGGTTCAGAGCGTGAGCGTGACCCTGAGAACCAAAACCCAGGACTGCAACTTTCTTTCCCTGAATAATTGAAAGGTCGGCATCCTTGTCATAAAAAATTTCGGCCACTTTTTTTCTTTCTGTTAGTTGTTTACTTGAGGACTTTTTCACTCATTGACTTAGAGCCTCGGGAAATTGCGATAGCTCCGGACTGAACGAGTTCTTTAATTCCAAAGGGTTCCAGCACCTTAATGAAAGCTCTGCACTTCGCGCTGTCGCCGGTGACTTCAATGACAACAGCGTCGCTGACCACATCCACCACACGTGCTCGGAAAAGAGTGACGGCTTCCAGTACCTGGGACCTTGTCGAAGCATCGGTTTTGACTTTGACCAGCATGTGGTCTCTGGCAACAGATAGATCAGGTTCGAGCTCGACAATCTTGAGAACATTCACCAACTTGTTTAGCTGCTTGGTCACCTGCTCGAGTGGCTGGCCGTCAAGGCTGACTACAACCGTCATTCGGGATACACCTTCGACCTCTGTAGTTCCCACAGCTAGGGATTCAATGTTGAATCCGCGTCTTGCAAAAAGTGCAGCAACGCGGGTCAAGATACCTGGTTTGTCTTCTACAAGGAGAGAAAGAACGTGCTGACTCATGGCCTACTCCTCCCCGTCCCAGATTGGAGCTGCGTCCCTGGCATACTGCACGGCATCGTTTGAAACACCGGCAGGAACCATTGGCCAAACCATCGCATCTTTACCAACGATGAAGTCGATAACTACGGGCCTGTCATTGGTTTCGATAGCCAACTTGATTGCTTTATCGACGTCCTCTTCTTTTTCCACCCTGATTGCAAGGCAGCCGTAAGCCTCAGCAAGCTTGACGAAATCAGGCACCATCACGCTGTCGGTTCCAGTGTGCAGGTCTGTGTTTGAGTATCGGGAGTTATAAAACAGCGTCTGCCACTGCCTGACCATGCCGAGCGATGAGTTGTTGATAATTGCGACCTTGATGGGGATCTGATTGATGGTGCAGGTGGCCAGTTCCTGGTTGGTCATCTGGAAACAGCCATCGCCATCAATCGCCCAAACCAACTTCTCGGGTAGCGCTACCTTTGCACCCATGGCAGCGGGAACCGCATAGCCCATGGTTCCTGCACCGCCGGAATTCAGCCAGGTGTTTGGATTTTCATACTTAATGAACTGCGCAGACCACATCTGATGCTGACCAACACCAGCGGCATAGATTGCATCAGGACCTGAGATCTGTCCGATGCGCTCAATCACATACTGAGGTGCAATCTTTCCATCGTCCAGGTCCGTGTAACCGAGTGGATAGCGCTCTTTGAGACCGTTGAGGTAATTCCACCATTCGCTGATGTCATAGTTTGAGCCCTTCATCTGTCGCTCAAGCTCATCGCTCAGCAGAGCTATTACGACCTTGGCATCACCCACTATTGGCACATCCGCATGACGAATCTTGCCAATCTCCGCTGGATCAATATCAACGTGAATCACTTTGGCGCCGCGAGCAAAGGTCTTGACGTCACCAGTTACTCGGTCATCAAAGCGAGCGCCGAGCGTGATGAGCAAATCTGCTTTCTGAAGTCCTGTAACCGCAGGAACTGTGCCGTGCATGCCTGGCATTCCTAGGTGCTGCGGACTCGAATCCGGGAATGCTCCGCGGGCCATCAGGGTCGTTGTGACCGGCGCGCCAGTTATCTTGGCAAGACGCAGCAGTTCTTTATTTGCGCCAGCCCTAATCACACCTCCGCCGACATAGAGAATCGGTTTCTTGGATTGCAAAATCAACTCAGCTGCAGCTTGAATCTGCTTGCCGTGAGGATCACTGATCGGCTTATAGCCAGGGGTTAGATCTTGCTGGGGTGGCCAAACAAATTCAAACTTCGCGTTCTGGGCATCCTTGGCAACGTCAACAAGTACAGGACCTGGTCTTCCAGTCGTTGCGATGTGTACAGCCGATGCCATAACCGCGGGTATGTCTGCTGCATTTGTTACCAGGAAGCTGTGCTTAGTAATTGGCATCGTGATACCAACGATGTCTGCTTCTTGGAAAGCATCTGTGCCGATGGCATGTGAGTTCACCTGGCCAGTAATCGCCAAAAGTGGAACAGAGTCCATGTGGGCATCCGCAATGGCGGTAACGAGATTGGTAGCACCTGGGCCAGATGTAGCAATGCAGACACCTAGTTTTCCACTGGCCGCTGCATACCCTTCGGCGGCGTGACCTGCACCCTGCTCGTGACGAACCAGAATGTGACGAATCTTCTTAGAGTCCATCAGGGGGTCATAGGTTGGCAGGATAGCTCCGCCAGGCAACCCAAACACAGTGTCAATACCAAGCATTTCGAGCGAGCGAATGATGGCCTGAGCACCGGTTAGTGTTTCACTCATCTGGTCTCCAAAAAACAAAAATTAGCCGCAGTAAGCGCCCTCCGACGCCGAGTGCACCATTTTGATGAACTTTCCAAGAACACCACGCGTGTAGCGCGGGGGCAGTGGCTGCCACTGCTGCTTCCTTGCAGCCAGCTCCTGCTCGTCGACCAGTAAGTCAAGCGATCGAGCTGCAACATCGACTCGAATCAAGTCTCCATCGCGAACCAGTGCAATCGGACCGCCTACTGCGGCCTCTGGAGCGATGTGGCCGATGCACAGGCCGGTTGTGCCGCCTGAGAATCTGCCGTCCGTCAATAGTAGGACATCCTTGCCCAGACCTGCACCTTTAATTGCACCTGTAATCGCAAGCATCTCCCGCATTCCGGGGCCACCCTTGGGGCCTTCGTAGCGAATGACCACAACATCCCCAGCCTTGATTTCGCCCTTGGTCAGGGCCTCCATGGCAGCCGCCTCGCGTTCAAAGACTCTGGCTGGACCTTCAAACTTTTCAAGGTCAAAACCAGCTGTCTTCACGACCGCGCCTTCTGGGGCTAATGATCCCTTGAGGATTGAAATGCCACCGGTCTTGTGAATTGGGTTACTCATTTCGCGAATGATCTTGCCGTCTGGGTCTGGAGGATTAATCTGGCTCAGATTCTCAGCCATTGTCTTTCCAGTTACGGTCATAACATCGCCATGAAGTAGTCCGGCATCGAGAAGAGCTTTCATTACTACCGGCACACCACCAACGCGATCAACATCGTTCATGACGAAGTCTCCGAAAGGCTTTAGATTTCCAAGGTGTGGGACCTTATCCGAGATGCGATTGAAGTCTTCAAGTTTCAGATCAACTTCCGCCTCTCGAGCGATTGCTAATAGATGTAGCACCGCGTTAGTTGATCCACCAAATGCCATCAGCACCGCAATTGCATTCTCGAAAGCTTTCTTTGTCAAAATCTGTCGTGCGGTGATGCCCTTCGCAATTAGATTGACAACAGCCTCACCAGAGCGGTGTGCCCAAAGATCACGTCTTCTATCTGCCGATGGTGGAGCTGCGGATCCTGGAAGACTGAGTCCAAGTGCCTCGCCAATTGATGCCATGGTGTTAGCGGTGTACATTCCGCCACAAGCACCCTCGCCTGGACATATTGCTCTTTCAATTCGATCTAAATCTTCTTCGCTGAGCTTTCCTGCTTTGCAAGCACCAACCGCCTCAAAGGCATCGATGATTGTGACCTGCTTCTCCGTGCCGTCGGTTAGCTTCACCCAACCAGGAGCAATAGAACCGGCATAGAGAAAAACTGCTGATACATCCAGGCGCGCAGCCGCCATCATCATGCCCGGCAGTGACTTGTCACACCCAGCTAGCAGTACCGCACCATCAAGCCGCTCTGCCTCCATAACCGTCTCAACAGAATCGGCAATAACTTCACGCGATACCAAAGAGAAGTGCATACCCTCGTGGCCCATGGAGATTCCATCTGACATCGAGATGGTTCCAAACTTCATACCGAAGCCACCAGCTGCATGAACACCTTGTTTAGATGCATCCGCGAGACGATCAAGCGAGAGATTGCAAGGGGTCACTTCATTCCAAGACGAAGCAATGCCAATCTGGGGCTTGACCCAGTCCTCATCCCCCATTCCTACTGCGCGCAGCATTCCCCTGGCGGGTGCTCGCTCGATACCGTCTGTGACTACGTGACTGCGGGGCTTCATCGGATTAGGCATGGGTCAATCATACGTTCACCAGCTAGTAGCCTGAGAGAGTGGATTTCAATGACACCACCAAGATTCCAACTGGTCTGACTCTCTACTCGATGGCAGCCCAGAAGGCTGCACGCGAGGTCATCTACAGCTACTCAACCTCTTTCGGTCTGGCAACCAGACTGCTTGGCAAGAAATACCAGGGTCACGTTGAAAACATTTATGCACTGGTGAGAGTCGCGGATGAGATTGTGGATGGCTCTGCCGCTGAGGCCAAGGCACTTGTCTCCGCTGTCGATCCAGAAAAGATGCTTTCGGAATTTGAGGATGAGACCTACCGAGCCATGGAGCTTGGGTACTCGACCAACCTGGTAATTCACGCCTTCGCCCTGACGGCTAGATACGCCGGGATAGGCAAAGACATCGTCGAGCCTTTTTTTTACTCGATGCGACAAGACCTAACCGAGACCATCCACGACCAAGCTTCTTTTGAAAAATATGTCTACGGCTCAGCTGAAGTGGTGGGGCTAATGTGTCTGGCGGTTTTCATGGCCGACGGCAGCTACACGGCAGAGGAAAAAGAAAAACTTGTTCGAGGCGCAAGAGCCCTTGGAAGCGCTTTTCAGAAAGTGAATTTCCTCAGAGACTTAGCCGCTGATTTCAAGCGGCTTGGTCGCAGCTACTTCCCCGGCGTTTCAGTGGAGAGCTTTAGCGATCAGACCAAGATGAATCTCGTGAAAGACATAGATGCTGATTTAGCGATAAGTTCACAGTCCCTTGGTCTTTTGCCTGGCTCAGCAAGAAGGGCAGTGACTGCAGCTCAGCTACTTTTTCAAAGCCTCAACCGACAAATCGAGAAGACGCCCGCGAGTGAACTGATAGACAAGAGAATCAGCGTCAGTACCTTGAAGAAAGTGTTTGTGCTTTTGAGATCGATGATGGGAGCAAAAGCTTGACCAAGAGAGCGGTAGTAATTGGTGGAGGTATTGCAGGACTGGCATCAGCTGCGCTTCTAGGTAAATCGGGTATGCAGGTTGATCTTTTTGAATCAAGAGATTCACTTGGCGGCAGAGCCTACCTCTGGGAAAAAGACGGCTTTCGCTTCGACATGGGGCCGAGCTGGTATCTGATGCCGGATGCTTTCGAGCAGTTCTTCAATCTGATGGGGACCACTGCTGAAGAGCAGCTGAATCTAGTCAGGTTAGACCCCTCCTATCAAACTCGAAACGAGGGTCTGGGCGACAAGATTCCCATGCCTAAGGACCTACCTGGCATTAGAAAGATGTTCGATGAAATCGAACCAGGTTCCGGTAAGAATTTGGATCGCTACCTGCAAAGCGCGCAAGAAGCCTACGAGCTATCCATCAGGCACTTCTTATATACAAACTTCAGAGACCTTAGAAGTTTTCTGCACCCGGATGTACTAAAGCGTCTGGGAAGATTCCTCCGACTGCTCACAACTTCTTTATACGACTTCTCAGGGAAGTACGTAAAGGATGAGCGGCTTAAGAAGATGCTGAACTTTCCGGCCGTGTTTCTCGGAGCATCGCCATACGACACCCCCAGCATGTATCACCTGATGACCCATGTGGATATGAATCAGGGAGTTTTCTACCCACAAGGCGGTTTTCATACTGTAATTCAGGCGATTGCTCGATTAGCAGGTGCAAATGGCGTCAGAATCCACACTTCATCGCCCGTGCAAAGGATTCTTGTTGAAAATGGCAAGGCAGTCGGTGTTGAACTGGCAACTGGAACTGTCACTGCGGATTTGGTGGTTGCAACTGCCGATCTGCAGCACGTTGAGACAAAGCTTTTAGACACTGAGCACCAGACTTACCCCAACCGCTGGTGGGAGAAAAAGGTTCCAGGACCTTCTGCGCTACTTATGTATCTGGGCGTGAAAGGCAAGATTGCTGAGCTTGACCACCACACGCTCTTGTATACCAAAGACTGGAAAACCAATTTTGCAGAGGTATTTCATAAAGCAGACGGAAAGCGCAAAGTCCCCACCCCTGCATCCCTCTATATCTGTATGCCTTCTAAAACAGATAGCAGCGTCGCACCCGAGGGATTCGAGAACATCTTTGTCCTGGTCCCAACAGCCGCCGATCCAAGCATTGGTCGGGGCGGCATAAATGGCGCAGGTGATGAAAAGCTTGAAAAAGCTGCGGATCAGGTGATTGACCAGATTTCAAAGTGGTGCAACATCCCAGATCTGGCCGATCGGATTGTTCTTAGAAGAACTGTGGGGCCGATGGACTTCGTTCATGAATTCAATGCGTGGAATGGAACCGCACTGGGTATGGCACACACCTTGATGCAAAGCGCGTTCTTCCGCCCAAAAAACCGTTCCAAGAAAGTCTCAAATCTTTTCTATGCCGGTCATAACACGCTGCCTGGAATTGGAATGCCGATGTGCCTGATTGGCGCTGAGCTGGTTTACAAGCACCTGACAAACGACAAGTCTTCGGGACCGATTGCAGGTGAACTGCGCAAGAGAGAAGACTGGGCTGGGCTTAGATAATGCAGTCGGCTACGAGTTTTCTCTACCTAGCGGTCCTAATTGTTTCCATCTTGGGACTTGTTGGAATTGATCACAAACACAAACTGGCTCTGTTCAATAACCTTCGAGCCACGCTCGCCTCAGTTGCTATCGCGGTAGCGGTTTTTCTAGTTTGGGATGTTATCGGAATCTCTCTTGGAATTTTCTTCAGAGGTAATTCCCCTCACCTCTCTGGCCTACTTCTAGGTCCTGAATTACCCCTAGAAGAGCTGTTCTTTCTAATTCTTCTGTCATACAACACCCTCCTGGCGTATCAGTTCTTTGCAATCAGGAGGAAAAAGTGACTTATCCACTGCTCACCCTGATAGTTCTAGGAATCTTTGCTTTATACACCCTGATAATGAGGAGATGGATCAATTGGAAAGTGTTGGTTCCAGCTGCAGTTTTTATGCTGCTGATGACACTTGTTTTTGACAATCTCATAATTGGTTCAGGAATTGTTGACTATGACTATTCCAAAACATCTGGGGTGAGACTCTTCCTCGCCCCTATTGAGGACTTCGCATACACTCTCGTAGCGCTGGTTTTAGTGCCTAGTTTGTTCAACTTGTTCCGGAGCAAGCTGTGAAGCTTGCCCGCAGACTTCTGCTCTCATCAAGGCCACTGTCTTGGATAAACACAGCTTTTCCATTTGCCGCAAGCTACTTTTTTCTGGGTGGCGAGGTCAATACCTTCTTTTTAGTCACGACCTTGTTTTTCCTAATTCCATATAACTTTCTAATGTATGGAATCAACGACATCTTTGATTATGAGAGCGATCTTAGAAATCCTAGAAAAGGTGGGCTGGAGGGTGCGCTGCTAACACCCGAATTGCACAGACCCATGTTGATTCTCGTGAGCATCATCAATCTGCCATTTCTAATCTTCATAAGCTTGCAAACACTCAGCAACTTGGTAGCGCTTGGACTTTTTTGGCTCACTATCTTCTTTGTTGTCGCATATTCAGCCAAGGGCCTTCGATACAAAGAGATACCGTTCCTAGATTCGACAACTAGCTCACTTCACTTCGTGGGTCCTGCGATATTCGCTCTGGCCGCCTTAGAAAAATTTGATCTCAGTTTGCTGATAGCCCTGATTGCCTTCTTCCTCTGGGGAGCTGCCTCCCATGCGTTTGGAGCAATCCAAGACATTCGGGCGGATCGTGAAGCAGGGATAGCATCGATTGCCACCGTGCTTGGCGCCAGGGTTACCGTCAGAATTGCATTGAGTGCATACACGTTTGCTGGATTGCTCTTGTTGCTACTTCCAGAACGGTTTGCTTTTGCCTCGCTAGCAGCTCTTCCTTATCTATTTGTGGTTGGTAGGGAACTGGACATAAGTGATGAAAACTGCGAAAGAGCAAATAGAGGGTGGAAGCTCTTTTTGATGCTCAATTTTGTTGCCGGTGCGATTATTTCTTCGCTGCTAATCGGCCCGGTGTGATTCCCACTCAATTACATGCTCATCGCTAAAGCCGTTGGCGCAGTGTCGGCAGCTCAAAATGGCATTGGGTTTTCTCATTCTGAAGTGCTGGTGGCCGGCTGGGCAGAATCCTACGTATCTCGCGGTTGAGCCTGCCATTAGGTGCCAGCTAGTGGGCTGGAACTTGTAGCCGATTTCCCTAGCCTTAGCTCGCCAGATTGGCCCGTGCCCCGCGTCTTTCCCCACGAGTGCATGGGCTATTTCGTGAAGGATGATTTGCTCAACTTCCCGAAGACTGCAATTTTCAACCAGGTGGCGACTGATAGTAATTCGCCTTGCTCGAAAGTCGCACTGACCAGCGCGGTTAATTGCCCTGTCGAATCCAAATGAGTAGTTGATTAGGCGGTGTTGAACGAATAGTTCATGCGCTAAGTCAATAGCTTCTAAGTGATTAGAGCGATGAGAAAGCTGAAGAGCCACCTACACCTCCAAAACGCTCGCCATTCTTCGAACCGCTTCTGCGATTCGAGTCTGGCTAGTTGCGAAGTTGAAGCGAACGAAATCTGAATACTTTCCATCCGATGAGTGGTCAGAACCTGCGACTAAAGCGACCTTTGCATCATTGAGCAAACGGGATTGAACATTGTCAACACCATATGCACTTAGGTCCAGCCAGGCTAGATAAGTAGCAGACATGTCAAAAAACTTAGCTTTGGGTAACTGTTTTTCTAATTCGAAACGCAGAAAAGTTAAATTTTCCTTAATTCTTTCAACTGTCTCATCGATCCAGTAGGAGCACTGTTGATAAGCGATAACCATTGAAAAAGCGCCAAGAATGGAGGCTCTCCAGTGCATTGACTCTGGAAAATCAATCAACACTGAATCAATTTTTTCCGATTGCGACACGACTATTGCCGACTTAAGTCCAGCAGTGTTCCACGCTTTTGAAGTCGAAGTAATAGTGACCCCGTGGTTTTCCGCAGCTGACCCAAGAGAAAGAAATGGAGTGTATTGAGTCCATGACAGTGGCGCATGTATTTCATCGGAGATAACAAGTGCTCCATACTTCTCTGCAAGTAACGCTACGGTTGTCAGCTCTTCTTTGGTGTGTACAGTGCCGACCGGATTTTGCGGCGAGCACATTAGGAAAACTTTTACACCCGACTGAAACGCTTTTTCAATACCCTCTAAGTCAAGTTGCCATCTTTGACCGACGAGCCTTAGCGGAACATCGTGAGGAAAAACCTTAGTTTCCTTGAGCCACAAAAAGAATGAGCTGTAAACAGGCGAGCAGATTAGGACTCTATCTCCGGGCTTTGTGGTCAATCGCAGAATCTCAACCGCCGCCACTCCAACATCTGTTGCCATTCGAACAGGGTTTTGGCCTAGGTCCCAGTTCCAACGAGATTTGGCATATGAGGAAAAGGCTGGTGCTAGCTCGGGAATTGGTCCTAAATATCCAAGATCCGAATTTTGGGTCATTTGAACAATATGGTTTCGAATTTCCTTTGCGACGTCGAAATCCATCTCGGCTACATGCATTGGAAGGATAGATGGATCAAACCTTCTCCATTTCGAGGAGGTTCGACCGGCGAAGTTCGATAGCGAATCTTTACTTTCAGCCACCCAAAGATTATCTAGCAGTAAACATCAGTTGAACTGGAAGCTGAGCAGCATTGCGGCAATTGTAATCATCACAATCGCGATGAAAACATCAAGAATTCGCCAGAAAACAGGCTTCTTTACATATTTTCCAAGCCACGATGCTCCAAAACCTAAAGAGAAAAACCAGACGAAGGATGCGCTGGCTGCGCCAAGACCAAACAGCCATCGATCCTGGAATTGATTAGCGATGGAACCTAGAAGTAAGACAGTGTCGATGTAAACGTGAGGATTTAGATAAGTGAGTGCCAGCGCAGTCACAATCGTTTGACGCAGTGAATCAATTTGCTTATCCGATTCAACTAAAGCGCTTGGCCTAACAGCTCTTCTAATAGCACTAATCGCGAACCACAGGAGATATGCGGCACCTCCATACCTAAAAACCTCGAGTAAAAGAGGCGCGGAATTAATTGCGGCTCCGAGTCCTGCAATTCCGAGAACAATCAAAAGCGCATCAGAAAATGCACAAATCAAAACCACGGCTAGAACATGTTGGCGACGAAGCCCTTGCCTCAGAACGAAAGCATTTTGAGCGCCAATGGCCACAATGAGCGATAGGCCAGTTAGGAATCCTGCAGGTATTGCCAACATGTTGCCTCGATTCCTAGATAGCCTTGACAGATGCTAGCGAACAACTTTTTACTCGCCCTCCAGGGTGGTCAGATCGACCTAAACAGAGTCCCCTCGGGCACTGGAATTGACTTCATCGTTTGGCCGGCTATGGTGGCCGCATTTATCTACTTCGTCTACGTCCTGATTCGCAAGACGCCTGACGAAACAAGGAATAAGGACGAGCAAAAATAGATTTTTAACCTCATGGCACTAAAAATCGGATCAGCAGCACCAGCATTCAAGCTGAAGAACCAGGATGAGAAGCCTGTTTCCCTCTCTGACTACAAGGGTAAAAAGGTCATCGTTTATTTCTACCCAGCGGCCTCTACCCCAGGCTGCACCACCCAAGCCTGTGACTTTCGAGACAACATCAACTCGCTTAAATCAGCAGGCTTCACTGTCCTAGGAATTTCCCCGGATGAGCCTGCAAAACTGAAAAAGTTCAAGGACAAAGAAAAGCTCAATTTTGAGCTCCTTAGCGATCCCGACAACAAGATTCAGCAAAAGTATGGTGCCTATGGCGAGAAAAGCATGTACGGCAAAACCTACATGGGAACCATTCGCTCAACATTTGTAGTCGGTAAAACCGGGAAGATTGAGCACGCTTTCTATAACGTCAAAGCCAAGGGACACATCGAGTTTCTACGCGATGAAATGGGCATCTAGCCACGAAGTGGCAGCAGTATCCCAATCCCGATAAACACTCCCCCGAATACCCTGTTGAAGGTTTTACCCACCTTCTTTAGCCAAGGCTGAATTCGATCGGCAAGGGATGCAACGATCAGTTCATAGAAAAACTCAATAACCACGAATGTCGCAGCCATAATCACAAACTGGACAAAGAGTGACTGGGCAGGGTCAATGAACTGCGGTAAGAAAGCTACAAAGAAGAGTATGCCCTTGGGATTACTAAGCGCTGAGAAAAGGCCTGCCTGAAACAAGCTACGACCCGAAGTTAGTTTGGCTTCAGTTCGAGATTGAGCCAGTGCAGGTGATCTCCAAACCTGAATGCCGAGCCAAACCAGATATGCACCACCTAGCCACTTAAGCAACACCAACAGTCCAACATTGGCAGCAAGCAGTGCACCAATGCCGAACATTGATAGGGCAATAACAGCGGCAAAGCCAACCGAGCCGCCCAGGATTGTGAAAACTGTTCGGCGAGCGCCGTAGAGGGCTCCGTGGGTTAGCGCTAGTAAACCGTTTGGACCAGGCGTTAGAGAAAGTCCAACAGCTGCAGCTGTGTAAACAAGCCAGTTCTGCAGATCCAATCAGTACCCCAATTTGGGATCAACAATCCCAACTAGTTGCCGTCCTGAAATCCATGCGCTCACGTTTTCTCGAAGTCTTAGTGCGAAAAGCCCTTTGACAATTTCAGGGGTGTCTGCGGTGTGGGGAGTGATGATTAGGTTTTCAACCGACCACATTTCATGGCCAGCAGGGAGCGGCTCGGGATAGGTAACATCCGTTGCAGCACCAGCAATTTCGCCGGCCCTGAGGGCTTTCACAAGATCCTCCTGATTGACCACTTCCCCTCTGGCCACATTTACCAGGTAGGCGTCTGATCGCATCAGCTTGAAACTTTTCGCATCAAAGAGAAAACGAGTTTCATCGGTAAGTGCGCAGGCGACAATTACAAACTTAGCTTTCGGTAGTTCCTCATCAAGAGCGTCAAATCCCCCAACAGAAGAGAATCGAGTGTTTGTGAAAGGTTCATCTGGTCGCTTTCTTAGCACTTTTACTTTTGTTCGATAGGGCTCGAGTAGCTCGACGAGTTTTTGGGCAATTCCACCTCCACCCACGATTAGCAGGTCCTCATCGAAAAGAGTTTGGGCAAACTTCTTTCCCCACTCTTTGGCCCTAACTCTCTCTGGGATAGCTCTACCAAGTGCCATGCAGAGCATTAGTGCATGCTCTGCAACCGGTTCCGAATAAGACCGCTTTGCGCTCGTGAAGGTAACTCCTGGATTGGCGCTAATAATCCGACTGAAGGCATCCACACCGGCAAATGGCAGCTGAACCCATTTCAGCTGTGGATTGCTGGCAATAGCCTCTTCCAGTAGATCGGGTCTTCCGTAATCTGTCCAGACAAGAGCCTCAGTGTTCACTGAGAGATTCGATATCACACCGCCTGAAACCTCTATAGCCTCAACATAGGCTTCGATTTTCTTGGGCTCAAGAGCAATATGGTTGCTGTTCAAACTAGACCTCTTCCAAAACCAGTTTGCCCGAAATATCGTTGGGCCACATATGAAGAAGTACGCCCCCCGGGACTCGAACCCGGAACCCGCTGATTAAGAGTCAGCTGCTCTGCCAATTGAGCTAGAGGCGCAACAGCCAGTTAGCTTAGCACCAGCTCTGGTTCCCTCATCACCGCCCAGATGGAAGCCGACTTTACGACGTGTCGCCAGTCACACCTGTTTCACGACTGCGCCAGCGCGGCCCCTAGGTTGTTTTATCCTCTAGAGATTTCGATGGTTTCATAGTCCCCAGTAGAGACGAACTTAATGCGGACTCCCTCGATCAAGAATGAATCGCCCAAAACTGCTACGTGGTCCGCAAGGTTAACTCCGTTGGTATTAAGGTTGAATTCATTCGACCGACCCCCCTCTACCTTTTGAAAAACAGCCCAGGCCCAATCTTCATTAGAGCGAGACGTCCCGTCGGAGTTGATTGGAGGAGCAGCGTTCTTATCCAAATCAACGATATAAGCCATCACTGAATAGAAGCCGGGTGGGAATTCTCGGTCCCCAAATTTGAAGTTACTCCATTTGTCAATTCCGTGAGACTCCACGACAATCGCCCTAGTTGCGGAGAGCCTAATGACAGCCATTTTTGTCTGCCGATCTTCGCGTTCAACAGGTGATAAAGAGATTCTTGCACTCTTCAGGGTTCTTACATCGTCGCAGTAAATCTGATCTGCAGGAAGCCAATCAAAAAGAAACTGTTCCCAGGGATTTAGAGCCAAACTAATTCCAGATTGATTTGTTCCAATGCTGAAGGGCCAGCCATTTCCAGGCGCATGCATAGAGATGTTGAAGTCATGCAAAGTTTCGTGGATGTAGTAGGACCACTTCAAAGTTTCCATTCCCTCGAGGTTCTTACCCCAACTAAATACATTGAGTTGGACGTCACCTTCTTTTGTCTTGAACCACTGGTTACGAATAATGAAGTCCACAAAAGTTATCTCACCATCGGGATAAAAAAAGTAGACAGTCGAAAATCGGCGTAAGTCGACCTCTTTACTTATCTGATCAATAAAGGGTTGAGCTTGGTCCGCCATGCGTCGACCATGGTCGCTAGCAAAAGCATCCTTTGTTTTTGCATCGCTTGGGTAAGCTGCTCGCTCATTGGGCATTCTTACCCACTTGTCTATCGTTGTGATATTGAATTTGGCTTGGCCGTTACTGAAGTAGGAATACCAGTCAGTCATCCACTTCTTGTCGTAATCGAGCTGCGCTAGGACCTCACTGCCCCCAGGAAAATCAGGGAAATCTATAGGGACAATCAAGACCTCATTTGTACCTTTCAAATTCATCCGATTCTTATTGGTATCTACAAGTGGAAAACCGACTAGACCACTACCTGAGTTCCTGCCGGTTCTGTCTGCGCTTGAAGCACTGTTTTGTAACTTACAAATGTCAATAGGTACAGGGCTAGCAGCGTTGGTAAAACTCGTTTTTGTTGAATTAATCTTTATCCAATTGAGTTTTTTGCCAGCTATCCATCGGCACTCAAGGATTCCACCTGAAATGTCAAAAGTGTCTCCTGAGTTTGTGCATGCTGCATTCTCCTGGGGAGTGGTTGTGTAATTGTTTGATGCGCTAGTTGAGACTTTGTTGACGGTGAAGTACCTCCAATTTACATTCTTTAGAAAATCCTCTGTAGGGCCTCCCTGCCAGACACACTTCATAAAGCCGTTTTTATCGGCTACCTTCTGCCCAATTTTTGAACAATTCGTTCCCTCAACTGGCAATGGTGTCTGTGGAGTTGGCCCTGGCGAAGGTTGCGGAGCCGGTGCCGCGACTTCATCAGATTCCTTGGGGGTTCTTATAAGCAAAGTGACTTTCCCAGAATTAGCCCGTGTGCTAGTTGTGCGAGTCAGAACAGTCGTTTCAAGTCCTGCGTTAAGCCGTTGCGCATATTCACAAGCCGCTTTGGCTCGATTCCTTGCGGAACTTAATGCCGATTTGGTTGAGTTCTTTGTCACCAAACCGGTGCACACGACTGACTCTGCTAGAGGGGATCCATCTACCAGGTTCTTTATTTCCACTTTCTGTCTACTTGAAAGTGCCGCTGAAGTTCCGGAAAAAGACGTTAGGGTCTTTTGGCTTGTCGTGAAATCAGATAAAACTTGAACTGGTGTTAGTTGGCTTGCGGCAATTAGGGTGCCCGCCACGGTAACGCAAACAACACACATACTTCCCTCAATGAAGGCATTTTGCCAACCCTAGCAATTAGCCAGAATGAAAACCATTATGACCAGTCAGCTTTCGGTTAGTTGACCGTTTGGCTTTGAAGCAAGTGAATGTCTGAAAACTCACTAATCTGAGGGCATCTTGGCTCGCTTTTGGCGAAATTCAACCGTGTATTTACCTACCCCTAATAGTCTGTTGAGGGCAAGAAGGAGGGTCGCATGGCTGAGCAGATAAAAAAGCTAGCAGCTGGTGACAGCGCTCCAATTTTGTCTCTGGAGAATCAGAATGGAAAGCTAGTAACCAACTCCGAGCTGTTTACTAAGAACACGATTCTTTACTTCTTCCCCTCGGCTGGCACACCAGGGTGCACCAAAGAAGCCGCAGACTTTCAGGATCATTTGCCTCAGTTTGAGAAATATGGCTACCAAATCGTCGGTGTATCCCCGGACACGGTTAAGCGACTCAAGGCTTTTGAGGATTCCCACGAACTAACCTTCACACTGCTCTCCGATGCTTCATTCGCCGCTCACAAGGCCTATGGTGCTTTTGGGGAGAAAAGCATTTTTGGTCGTCTCTACAAAGGTGTTTTACGTTCCACAATCGTGGTCGAGGCAGGCGGCAGGGTAAAAGAGGCTATGTATAACGTCCGAGCAACTGGCCACATCCCAAATCTTCTGAGAATCATTTCTCAGTAGATCGATGAAGTAAATCTCTGACTCCGCCACCAAAGAGGCAGACAAAACAGACACCTGCTACCAGCAGCAGCATCACTCCAATTGAAGGTTGAGCAAATTCACCACTGAAACTAGCTGTAGCAATCGCAGCAGCAATTAGCTGAAGAATCATTGCCGGGGTGTGGGCCCACTTTTTTAGCTTGAAAAGTCCAATGGCTATGTTGATTGACCAGAGTGCAAACCCAGCCAGAATTCCCGTCAGAAATATTGAGCTGAAAAGATTCGAAGAATCACCAGAAAAAAGAGCAAATATTGACCAAAATGTCAAGCCCCAAATAACTGCACTTTGAGCAAAAATAATAATTATCGCTATCAGCAAACGCTTAGGTAAGCGGGCGAATTGGGTCTTGATTTCTTTGCCTCCGTGTGAAAACATTTTGGCGTCAGTAGGACTCTACCTGCAAACAAAGACGTAATCGACTCAAGGAATAACCGAAAATATGGATATGCGCTGGCTAAACGAGGCCCGTTGTCTCAACGAAGACCCCGAGCTGTTTTTCCCTGTTGGAAATACCGGACCAGCCCTTGAGCAAATTGAAAAAGCAAAGTCCATTTGCCGTCAGTGCAACGTTTCCGCCCAGTGCCTTGAGTATGCAATCAGGGAGAACCAAGACACCGGTGTCTGGGGAGGACTTAGTGAAGACGAGCGCAGATCACTAAAGAGGCGCTACGCTCGCGCTCGCCGCGCAAGCTAGAGCGAAAGCTCGATCGAAACCCTAGTTCCACCGCGAATAGGTGATGTCCAGGCAATCTTCCCCCTGAGCTCTGACTCGACCAGGGTTCTAACTATTTGGGTGCCAAGGCCTGTTCCCACTTTGCCCTCGGGAAGTCCGGCTCCATCGTCAACCACCTCAACGCGAAGCGACTTAGCATCTCTGTCCGCACTGACAACAATCTCCCCTGACTTGTCAGCTAAACCATGCTCAACAGCGTTAGCTACCAACTCTGTTAGAACGAGTGCAAGACTCGTCGCCTTTTCGGTCGATAGGTCTCCGAAACTACCCTTGAGGCTGGTTTTTACTGTCGTGTGATATCCAGTTGCTATCTCTGGGACCAGCTGCAAAATTCGATCAAATATGCGATCGAACGAAACCTCCTGCTCAATTCCCTCAGATAGAACATCATGCACCACCGCAATTGCGCTAACTCTTCGCATTGCCTGAGCCAGCGTCTCTTTCACATCTTCAGATTTACTGGTCCTGGATTGAATTCTTAGCAGAGAGGCCACAGTCTGAAGGTTGTTTTTCACGCGGTGATGAATTTCTCTAATGGTCAAATCTTTTGTTAGAAGCTCTCTCTCGCCAACCCGGAGCTCTGTGACGTCGCGGCACAGAACCGCAGCGCCAACTCGCTCATCGTTTTCAGAGATGGGAATCGATCTCACCGCGATGGTAAGTTCCGGAAGTTCGATGTCTGTGCGCCAAGCACCTTTGCCAGTGAGGATAAGAGGAAGACCCTCGTCAACATGCTTAGTGGCTGGAAGCAATGCGCTTACCGCCTCCGCCAGCAATCTCCCTTCGAGTTCACCCTCAAGCCCGGATCGATTGAACATGGAAAGAGCGTTTGGTGAGGCAAAGAGCACTCTTCCTGACTTGTCTAGTCGAATAAGTCCGTCTGTCACGCGCGGAGCTCCTCGCCTGGTGGCAGAACCCGATTCTCGAATTGGAAACTTTCCTGCTGAAACCATTTCCAAAAGCTGCTCGGCACAGGCAACAAAGTTCAACTGAAGCTTGTTTGGGTAGCGCGACTCCCCCAGGTTGGTGTGGCGGGTGATTACAGCTATGGGGGTTGAATCAGCGGCTCGATCTGGTTCAAACACAGGGTATGCGGAAATTCTCGAAGCGTTTCCACTGAATTCGGTCAGAGTCGGAGCAACGACAGGTTTGCCAGTCGTCCATGCCTGATCGATAGTTTTTTGCCAGTCAGTCCTAGCAACAGTTCCTGTTATGTCTCGATAGAAAAGCGTGGCTGCTGTCGAGGGTCGGGCGTGAGCGAAGGAGTGCAGTTTTGTTCGCTTTGGCACCCAGAGCACCAGATCAGAAAACGCAGCATCGGCAATCAGCTGCCAGTCAGCCATCAGGCTGCGAAGCCAAGCTTGGTTTGACTGATTGCTTTCCTGCACGAGCCAGAGTTTACCGCTCCAGCAGTGCCACTATTTCTTTGGCTAGCTTCCTCAGTCCTTGCTGGGCCTTAGAGCTCCTGCCCTGAAGCAACAGGGGCCGAGTGCTCTGCAACAAAACATCAAAACCCTCGTCCTCGCTGATGTCTGAAAAGAGTTTCTGTTCTGTCGTCTGCTCCAAAATACCCTTGAGCTGGCCGACTGGATTGCGGCCTATAACGCCTGGCCGAACCCTATTGGCAACAGGCAGAACCTCTCGCCCAGCAGAGCGAAGATCGAATAGGAATCGGTTCACACCCACTGGATCTGCCAAAAAACTAGCTAAGACAATGTCTGCGCAGGAAAGCAGGTGGTTCGTTGCTTGATTGCGCTCTTTTCCCGAAAGAGCATCGATAAGTCCCGACTGGGTGTGAGTAGCAACATCAAAGAGCAAAATGTCGAACTTCTTACCTAGCTCCTGGGATAGGGCAGCAAGTGAGATATCGTCCACCTCCGACCAGCGAGCCAGCGCGTTTATTCCTGGGATAACCCACACACTTCCCCCAGCGAAATCAATTTTTTTGCTGAGTCTGGCAAACTCCTCATTACTAAGTCTTTGCTGTCTCGCCAGTCGAAGGATTGCCGTCAGCGCTCCGCCTGGAGAGGTCAAAGCTAAGAGTGCCGCAACTGAGGGGTGATAGGTGTCGGCATCGATAAGACAGACACGATGGCCGAGATTTGCAAGTTCAAAAGAGAGATTTACTGCAATTGAAGTCTTGCCAGATCCAACTGATCCCCAGCAAACAACACTCTTTGCTTGGAAGGTCTTTGAGGTTTCTAGGGAGTAGTCGAGAGCACTTCGAAGATCTATTGCTGTCATGGCAGGGGTAGGACAAAGACTTCAAATTTTGCGGCCAGCGCAGTGATAAGCATGGTTGCCTGCTCAGAGCCTAGGACTATCTCCACCTCAGGAAGTTGATCAGCAAATAGGCCTTCGCCGTATTCAACCGCAGAGACCTGAGCTCTTTCAACCAACATTTCGGGTAAGAACTTCTCATCCTTCTCTACGACTTGCCAAATTGATACCCAGCTGCCAGGTTTCACATTTGCTGCAGGTTTGACGCTGGGGATCAGGCGCACAATAGTTTGGTTGTCGGCAAGTTCAATTCCGAGCCGAGAAATCGGTATCAACTCACCCGCAGGTATCTGAGAGACAAGTTGAAGCCTTGGGCTTACTGACGTTAGATATTTCGAGGCAACCGGCCCTAGGTCAATAGGGACAGACTCAAAGTCAGCTGCTTCAAGTAGCTCTCCGGGAACCAGATCCCGTTTAGCAACCAAATAGGTCGGCAAAGGTTTATTCAAGGAAAAGAACAGTAGAAGTCCTGAGGAAGAGATGACAACCAGCGTCAGAACTAGCCAGCCGCTAATTCTGCGGCGAATTCGAATGCTCAATCCGCACCCCAAATTTTTCCTGAGTCAGGCTGTCCCACTTCTGCATATGAGACTCGACCGAGCGGAACCCAGATCACTCCCTGTGGATGAGCTAGACGCAGCCAGGGGCTGGAGATAGTTAGCAGCCAGGCCCAGCAGATCCGCTCAGGCAGGTGATAGTGAATCATCACGGGTTGCTGCTGCGCAGCCAGAATCTGTTCGAAACTCACCTGCCGCTGAGCCGCATGCTCGAGGCCACTGATTTCCAGAATGGAAGCAAGAGGGATGAAATAGACGCGGCTTCCCTCAGTGCCCATTATGAAATCCAAACCTAAGGATGGATGATGGATCTTGATAACTCTCGTTTTCAATTTGACTTCAACACGGGATGAAACGGAGTCTTGGTCGGAGTCATCAAGTTCATGTGCAATCAGCATGTGAAACATAAGAGCACAAAGAACTTTGTCCCTGATTTAGTTATCCACAGGCTTTGCCTGCCCCCTTCCCAGAAACAGATGGGATTTGGATACTTTTTCCACCTGTCCAGGAAGAGGGGGAAATGTCTAACAAGAATCAGGTAGCAACAGGCCAGACAGATCCCGCAAAATTCTTTGCGGAAATCTGCGCGGCATACGTGGAAGTCCTAGCCGGACTAAGACGACCAGAACAACTATCGCGCTGGCTCACAGATACTGCTTACTACGACGTCTGCCAGCGCTACCGAAGAGGAGCAATGCAGCGTCAGGTTACGGGGGTAAATCAAAGACCTGAAATTGTGCTTCGCAAGACTAAGACTTTTGCGACTGACGACAATGCCTATCAGGGTGTAGTTGTTTTACAGATTTCAGGGGCGATAAAGGCAGTATCGGTCAGAGCAGAGCTAATTCACGAAAGATTTCGGATTACCGAAATGGTTCTGATTTAGTTTCTAAAGAAAGCGGATCCCTGCCCACCTTGCTTTGGTGGATTGTTTGCACTGCCCTGCTCAGCCTCACCTTGCACCTCCGCATCACCCTGCTCCGAAGGAGCTGAGTAGGTCAGCTGCTGCGGCTGTTGCTGAGCAATGTCGGGGACATTTTGCTTGACCTCGAGGTTGAACATTAGTTGCACTGCCTCTTCGCGTATGCCAGCCATCATCTCTTGGAACAT
>Ga0207937_1000036_pt1 | contig 38559 bp, 32 predicted proteins | sample LakMenEpi04Sep11_FD_150668 | JGI IMG/M metagenome (GOLD analysis project Ga0207937, IMG submission 150668) | Freshwater microbial communities from Lake Mendota, WI - 04SEP2011 deep hole epilimnion (SPAdes) | ecosystem: Environmental > Aquatic > Freshwater > Lentic | place: Lake Mendota, Madison...
CCTCATCGAGCCGTAGTGTCGTCACGTCGTCCAGTTCCAGGAGCGGCACGGCCATCGAGAACTCTTGGTCAGGATCGTTCCAAAAGACAATGCGTTGCCCTTCCTCGTTGAAGAGGCGATTGAGTGCCGTGTGGATTTGATTCAGGTCGCTCATTCGTCACCTGCGCCTTTGGAGTCGCCTGCTCTGCTTTTCTTCCAAATACCAGTTGGCTCGCCGGTTAGCCGCCAGCCAGCCTTAACCATCTCGGCAAGGATGACGTAGGAGACAAACGGTGAGCCGTGATGCACCGTCCCGGCAAACTTGTAGTCCTCTACAAAAGCATCAAACACAGGCACAAGCTTGTCCGGTAATGAGCTACGAGCAAGTTCATGTTTTTCACTACGTTTCGATGGCTCACTCATCGTCTTTGCCTCCCGTGATGGCCTTGGACTCGGCAAGGAGGTCGCCGAACTTGGCGTAGTTCACCTTCACGCCATCATCGAGATCGAGGCTGATCTTCTTATCAGCAGCGTGCTTTAGCTTTTCCTCGAAGGTGAGCAGTTCGGCCTGCTGCTTCTTGAGATCGGTCTGCTCCTTCTGGAGCTTGTTGCGATGGCTGGTACTGGTTGCCTTGGACTTGTCGCCTTCGAGTTGTTCGATGCGGGCGGCGATCTGGCCTTGGAGCGGGATGACGTACTCAGTCCGCATCCGGGCCAGCGTGCCTTCGTGGTAACGGTGCAGGTAGACGAGACACTGGAAGGCCCGCTGTTTGCCGCTGGAGAACAGCCAGTAGATTGGGCGCTTCTTGTACATTGGAAGGTGATGCTTGTAGAAGCCGATGGCAAGATAGCGACGAATCGTATCCCGTGGTTGCTCGCTGCCGGTCGGCCCAAGACTATCGGCGACAAACTTCAGATTCTCCTCCAGATGTTCCTTCGACCACGCCGCACCGATGAACTCCACGAAGCGATTGGTGGCGTCGTCCCGGATGCCCCAATCAGTTTCGAGAAGTGGCATGATGCCGTCGTCGTCGGCCCGGAAGGTCATGTACTGGCTGGCGTCGAAGCCCTGGTTGCCGCTGTGGGCGTAGATCAGCCCAGGCTTGTCGAGGCTATACCGGCCCATCATGCAGCCGATGGCATAGGAGATCAGCCGCTTAATGTCTTCAGAACGGTCAGGGCGGTAGAGCGTGATCTGGTCGTCGGGAACTTCGGGAGAAAGTTCGTCTTGCAGGCCGTAGGCTTCGATGAAGAGGCGGTTGTTCTCCTCTTCGAGTTCCTTCATTCTTGCAAAGCGTGACTCAATGATCGTAGTCCATCGGACATAAGATGCCTCAACCGTACTTTCGTCTCCGGCAATGAGCGGCATTGACTCAAAGTCCCATGACATCTCGCAGGAGTCCCAATCATTGCGAGCAATCTCAATACACTCTTCAACCAATGCCTTAATTGGGGCATTTGCTTCTTTCCTATGTCTTTGCAAAACCGGGAGATTTCCGATGTCCCCCGTCTGTGTTTCAATTGTCGGATTGAGGCAATCTAGTATTTTCTTCACAACGCTACTTGTTAAGAATCCAAGGAAGTAGTGGTGATCCGCAACCGCAAATCCTGACGATCCTTTCACGTCAAAGATAAAGCCCTCATCCGAATGCCTCACGCCAAAATATGAGGAACTTGTCGCAGTCCAAGTAATAGCTCTCTTAAAATAATGCTTTTCTCCTGGAAGACTCCTCGACTGGCCGGACGCAACTCGATAGTCCCTAATCTCAGCACCATTATCCTGAAACATGACCACATACTCTCCATTTCCGTACCACTTTCGGAATGCACCGCCTTTGTTATAAGGAAACCACTTTTCATCGCCGACGAGCCGCTTTACTGCCGGTAAAGGCGAAAGTCGTGCTTTACTCTGGTCAATTTCAAACCAGCGACGGAGGAACCTAGCGTTATTGCAAGTAAACAAGCCAACTGCGATGTCAAGCTCCGCACGAAGAGGAGTTCCATCTCGAAACGCTTTAGGAACTTTCCCTGACACCCAAAAAGCAATCGGATTCCCCGGAATTGCCTTAAAATCGAGTGGCTTGGCTTCATAGAACCAGCCACATTCTTTGTGGTGTATAGCCTCAAGTGTCTTTGGTGCTTGAACGTCAGACCCCCTGAAGCTCGACAACTTTATAAACGAACTTGTTGCCTCTCTCAGGTAGTGTCTTCCCAAAGTGAAGGTGCAGATTGGGACGGTCGCTCCATCAAAACCAGAGTATTCCAATTGAATCAAGGTCGATATTGTCGAATTGTCAATTAGGTGTAGTCGCAATTTCTCGTAAGAAGAAATAAACATCCATACAAATGGAGACATGAATCCCAGAAATCCATTTGAATTGGCGAGCATAAGATTTCTGACGATAAAGGCAGAGAACAAGTCCTTTTCATATCCTAGATAGTTACTCTTTGTGAATTGCTTGAGAAGTGGAGTTAAAAACTTGCCGTTCATGTACGGCGGGTTCGCAACCACGGCGTCGTATTGTCGAGACAACAACCGAGCCTGCTGAAGCAACGGCTTGACGACATGAGCCGAGGCGTGTGTCAGGTCGCCATTTGTCAATACGTTATCCAGCCGCTTTTCGATATCCGGCAATTTCGCCGCCAACTTCAATGGGACTTGAATTAGCGAGCCGAATGTCTTGGCGTTCTCGAATAACTCCAGCAGTGCAGCAATATCGCCTTGAGAGACGTTCAGCGTAGTTGGTGTGCGACTGGATGCGGCTTTGGCAGCTTCGGCTCGTGTGAATAGATTGTCGTCGGGTTCAAAAAGATGACCGTCAGGAGTTGGCGACTCCAGTTCACCTTCCTTTTCTCCCTTCAGCGGCGACGTGAGAGCAAAATGAACCTCACTCGCCTTCATCCCTTGGCTGTCTTCAAATGCCAGGATGTTCGGCTTCGCCTCGCTGTCGAAAATGCGGCGGTCATCGGCACGGGCCTTCATCATCAAAGCGAAGGCCGCAAGCTGCGCAGCACGGTCGTCGATCTCCATGCCGAACAGGTTCTTTTGCAGGATCAAGGCCGGAATGTCCTTGGCCCGGTAGCCCCGTTCCTGGTAGATCGCTTTGAGCAGGTCATACGCTTCGACCAGGATGTGACCTGAACCGCAAGCAGGATCGAGGAGCGTCAGTTCTTCTGGGTTCAGGCTCGTCGGCGTGATCGCCGTCAGTTTTTCCTGCACTTCAGGAGTCTGCTCGGCAGGCTCGATGTAATACTCCATCTGCTGCCGCAATGCCGACTGCGGATAGGTCGCCAGCCATTGCCGACCGAGAGTGTTCTGTACGAGGTATTTGACGATCCAGTTCGGCGTGAAAAGCTGGGTGGCGGCGGGGATGTCCTCGCTGGCGACTACCTTGCCGATCACTTCGTCCTTCTTCTCCGAGATATAGAACTGGTACATCCAGCCGATGATCTCGACTTCGTTCCAGTCTTCTTCCTCGATCTCGCCAACCAGTTTGCGCATCAACGAGTCGGAATTGAGCAAGTTGTCGGGAAGAAGGAGTTCTGTCTCGTCGTCAATTCGCTCGAACAAGAACGGCATCGCTGTATGCAGGGCATTGCACTGTGCAGTGAGCAACAGACGATAAAGTTCGCCTTCTTTGTTCCCGGCGAGCTTCAGGTCGATGACCGCCTCTTTCTTGAGGCCCGGCAGTTCAACATGCTCGGCATGTTCAAGAATTTCCGGCGTCGGTTTGCCTTCGGGATGGCTCAAGACCCGGTAGCCATGTTCCAAGTAGCCGTGCAGTTCCATGAACCGGATGGCGACCAGCCGGTTGAACCATGTGTAGGCCATCGCCTCCATCGTCTGCTCGAAGCCATGTCGCTTGATTCGGTCTTCGAGCGCCTTCCGCTTCTTGGCGACGGCAATCGGAAAGCTGCGACCACCGATCACGGCCACGTCGCCTTTTTCCACGACAGGTTCAGTCTTCTTGGCCATCAGCCCAAAGAAGGCAGCACGATCCGTCATCGCCTGGATGAAATCCCGGCGAGCTTGCGGTGCATAGTTTTTCAGCTTGGTGCGATTCATGATCTGCCTTATCGAATCTGGATGCGTTCGTTGTTGTTGATGGCCTGCTCAAGCTCTTGCCGGAGAGCGTAGAGGAAGCCGTTCACGTCGTCGGACGTTTCCAGGTACGTTGTCTTCACGATGTCTGCTGGTTTGACGACCCGTTGCTTCTTGACCACCGGAGGCGGTGGTGGCGTTACTTTGCCCGTTCCGTCGTCCTTGGGCTTCTTCTGTTCGGCCAGCTTGCGGAGAAAATCTTCAATGCGCCCCACAGCGACATCGAACTCTTTGACTGCCTCACCCTCGGCCTGCGTGATGTGTGCAAGGCTCTCTTCCTTTTGCACCTGTTCTTTCAAGGCTTCGAGTGGCTTGAGGCAAGCAGATCGAAGGCCCGCTTCGCCCTGGGCAGCGGCCACGTCTTTGTTGAGCGTGGCAATCACGGCGTCGATCTTGGCAATGGCCTGCGCACGTCGCCCGGTGAGCAGTGATGAGTTCACGGCGTTCACCGTGTTGATGAGGGCATCGGCTTCCTTGATGAGTCCGTAAGGACTTTTGGCTGACAGAATCTCGTGCATTCGCTTGAGAGCGGGACCAGCCTGGGCGTCTTTCTCCAGTTCCAGCCGGTTGAGTTGGAATGCAACGTGCGCCTTGCGGAGCTTTTCCCAGGTCGGCTTCTGGTGATCGTAGAAGTGTTCCATATCATGAAAATGATCGGCCACGTCGAGCAGGTCTTTCTTCAACGTGTTGAACCGCTCGATGAACTTCTTGCTCTCCTTGTCGGCGAGCAATGGGTTGATGAGTGTCAGCCCTTGCATGATCTCGTCACCACCGGGGTAGTTGCCGGTGTCAGCCAACTGCTTGTAACCACTCAAGGTTCCATGCCAACCTTTGAGCTTGGTTTGCAGGAAGGTGCAAAGGCCATCTTCACCGTCTGGTCCCATTTCAGCGAACAATTCTTTGCCCAGGTTGCGGGCATTCTGAATCGCCTTGGGATCGGATGTTTCTCGTTTGCGGATGACGATCTTGCGGCGTTTCGCTGGAGTCGTGATCGCTTCATATACCTTGTCGATGGGCAACAAGGTGGAGTCCATCATCAGGCTGATCTCGCTCAGGACGATGAGCCGGGCCAGGAGCAGCAACACTTCTTCGTCCGGCCAACCGAACGGTCGCACGGAGTATCGTTTTTCCAGCATGTCGTGGAGGACGACTTGCTGACTCTTCATCGAGCAGAGTTGCAAGTAGCTGCGCAGGTCTTCGAGGGCTTCCGGGTTGTTCTCTCCAGTCTGAAAGAGAAGGTTCTCTTTGGCGATGTCGTTGCTGCGAAGTACGGCCTGGACTTCCTTCAATGGTTCTGGGGCGAGCCGCTTGAGGTAGCTCATTTTGTTGAACGTGTTCTGGATGAGGTATTCCATTGCCTCATCGAGTGCCGCCATCGGCGTCGATGCTTTCAGCTTGAGCGGTTGCCCAGCTACAAAGTATTCGGCAGCAGCCAGCATTTCACCAAGGAGCGTGGTCAATCGCTCCCGGCGCTGGCGGTTGTCTTCGGCAGAGTCACGCAGAATACGTTTGGTGGATTCCGAGAGCGTGCCGTCATTCTTGCGGGATAGATACTTCTCCGTTTGGAGATAGGTCCGCAATTCACGTCCCAAGCTCTCGTCGTTGCCCAGGCGAATCAGAACGTAACCACCCTCGGCGGCACTTTCGAGGATCGCCTTGCCCTTGTCGTAGATTTCGTATTCGTCTGCCAAAGGCGTGATAACCGAGACGAGGAGCGCTCCGTCCTTTTGATTGCCGACAGGGAACTGGTCGCAGCGACGATTGAAGTCGAACAGCATTTTGTTGCCGCTGTATTCATGCTTGCGTCGGCCCTTCAGCACGTCCTCGAAGATGATCTCGCCTTGGAGCTTTGCTTCCTCTCCGCTGGAGAGATCGACCTGCTTGATCTCCTTGTTGATGTCCCGTTCTTCGTTCGTCAGGAAGAAGTAGTTATCCCCACTGCGGCTGATGAGCGTTTCTTTTTCGAGGCGACCAAGGCTCGCTTCGATTCGGCGGCGCAGGGCCAGCCTGTCCCCGTCGATTTGATCGAGGCAGAGGGTCACGAGATTGTCTACGTTCCCTTTCATCTCATCCACATACCGGATGAGGAAGAGAACCTGAAGCAGTTGAATGTCGAAGGCTTCCAGGCTGGGGTTCGTCTCAGCTTGGTCGATGGTCTTCTTGACCGCTGTATCCAGAAAACTCTCGATAGATGGGTAGAAGTCGTATAGCGGGACTAGGACTCCGACTTCGTTAATCGAAACGGTCTTCGCTGCCGACTGGAAGGCGTCGAGCATCGACCGTTCACCACGAGCCAAGTGCATACCAGTTGCCCCGGCTTTGCGGATCGCCTCGAAGATACGTTGGATCAGTTGGAACTGGTAAGGGGCGAATGGGTAGTTCTTGACGAAATCCTCACCGTCCTTGTACTGCCGGAAGGTCATGCCGCAGTTCTTAAACGTGAGTTGGCTCTTGAGGATGTCGCCCCGTTTCGTAAAGACCTCTTCGAGTTCGGCTTTAACATCCGTCACCTTCGCGAGCAGACGTGCTTGAATCACTTCATCGACGTTGGCACTGGACAGTGAAAGAGGCGGGTGGAACCGTCCCTGAATCTTGGAGAAGTCTTGCTTCTTCGCCTTGCTCATGTCGCCCAGCACGGTGTCCATGTCTTCCTGTGACGTGACCACAACCCAAGCCCGGCGACGGCAGATCGTTCCCAATTCTTCCGTGATGGTTTGCAGGTTGAGCATCAGGTGCGAGTCATTCCCGATGAACTGACCGACCTCATCCACCAGAAACACAACGCGATGCTGCGGTCCCTTGGAGTCCAGGTAATCCTTGGTCCATTTGCAGAAGTTCTCCACCGACATGGAGAAATTATCTTCGGCTCCATCAATCCACTTTTCGGCGGCGGCTTGGCTTTGGCCGAGGGCTTCGCTGAACGCCTTCACGACCTCATCCCGGTTGAATTGATAAGCGTCCCGTTCCGCAAGCCAATTCAAACCAGTGTGCTTCTCATAAGCAGCCTGGAATGCCTTTAGCTTACCCTTGGATTCCAGGTGTCGCTCCATGTGGGCAATATGTGGGTGATCGCCGCTGTAGCCTTGCAACTCGTTCAAGACCTTGAGGAAGACCCGCAGGATCAAGTCACGTCCGGTGCTGCTGCCGTGGTCGGCTTTACTGTCGATGTTGAAGAGGATGACATCGGTGTTGGCGACGACCGCCCGCTTGATGTCTCCAAAGAGCATGGCGTCCTTCACCTTGCTCTCGAAGAAATCCACCGCTTGCTTGCTCTGGCCGTTGTTCGTGTGCGTGCGGTTATGGAGCAGGTACGACAGCACTTTCAGAAAGTGCGACTTACCGGAGCCAAAGAAACCAGAAATCCAAATGCCCATTTTGCCGGTGGCATCGGGGTTCTTGCCTTGGTCCACTGAATCGAGATACCAGGAGATGAACTTGCGGAAATGCTGGTCAAGTTCTCGTGTGATGACGAACTCATCCAACTCCTGCCAAACGGAGGAGTCATCAAGTTGGTCAGCCTTCACGACGCCATTGATGGGCCGGAAGATGTCACGTTCAAATAGGTTCTTGATGAGCATTGTGGGATCGCCCTGACGATGGATTACTGCGGAACCAGCTTGAAGGCTCGGTAGTAGTTGTTGCTTTTGATTTTGCCGAACAGCCGAAGCGACTGTCCGTCGTATCGACCTGGGTAGAACATCACGAGTGGTGTCTTGCCCATGACCGGCTGAAGGTTATTCAGCAGGGTGTGTGAACGGAGCAGCGGCCAAACGCTGCCGACGCCGGACACTATCACCATATCGTGCTGTTCCGGTTTGGCGACTTCGGCGAACACGGCGCTGAGTTTGGATTCGTGAAGCGGGCCAGCGAGGGCCTTCTTCAACGCCTCGTCGCCTTTGTCACGCTGCATCTGGATTGCTTTGTCGAGCAGCTTGCGACTCTTGAGGTAATCCATCACGAAGTCGAACAGGTCGATGTGTTTGACTCGCAGGCCGTGCTTTTGTTTCGGAATGTGGTCGAGCAGCGTGCGTAGGTAATCCCGCACTCGCAGTTCATCTTCGGGTGGGTAGTCAAAGATGTAGAAGGCAATCTCGTTGCCAATACCGCTGCCACTCAGGAACTCATCGGAGATGACCCTGGGCAGAATCTTGTTGAGTCGTTCATTGAGGGGATCGCTCATGGGGCCACCTGGATGCAACGCAGGACATAATCTTCTTTGTTGGCCTTCAGGTAACGAAGCACCTGATCGGCAACGTGGACCGTTTGCAGCTTGAGGCTGCGTGTGTTCTCGATGTAACCCGCTTGGGCAAGCATCTGGAACACGGACGAACGGAGCCGCCTGCGTGTCGTCTCGTTCCACTGCGGCATTTCAGGATCACGCTCTCGACAGCCTTCGAGGTAGTCAGCGAATAGTTTTCGTGACAACGCTGGGCTGAATAGCCGGTACTGTTCGGCGACCATGATTTCCAGGAAGTCACCGAGCAACGGGCTGTGCTTCACTGCGGCGGCAAGGACGGCATGAGCGGCGACCGTGCCTTTGCCGTCACGGACGAGCTTCCATAATTCAGGCCCCATTGTTTCTAGCCGACTGCGAATCAACGTGGTGAGGCGACGGGCTGTGGCGGGGTTGCGAACCTGGAGGATGTTCTTCGTCACGATGGCGTCCTTCCAGCCTTCGGCATCGACCTGGCGCAGCAGCAAATCGGCAATGAGTCTGCTTTCGGGCAGCTTCAAAGCTCCTGCGGTGATGTCGGCCTTGTATTGTACTTGTCTCAATTCAATCATTTTCGCAATTGCTGTATCGCTTCGGAATGAGGCATTCCTGATCCCCGTGTTGTCTGTGAAGCGCAACTATCCTACGATAACGGAAGTTGGCCAACAACCGGCGATGAACCTAAGTGGAGCGACACTCATGAAATTCGGAGAACAAATTCGAGCATTTAGAAAAGCCAAAGGCTGGAGTCTGCGAGATTTGGCCGATAGAGTCGGTGTAGGATTCACCTACTTAAGCCGGATCGAGAATGGGCGATTGAACTTTGGCGACTACCCTTCCGATGCTCTGATCCATCGCCTTTCTGAAGCACTCGATGCAGACGAAGAAGAACTGCTGATACTCGCTAAGCGTTTTCCAGAGCCCGTGAAGAAGAGATTCTTCCAACGACCTGACGCTTTTCGTGCCTTCGCACGTTGTAGCGATGCCACATTGGACAGGCTGATGATAGAGATTGGCCAAAAGCCGAAGGTGGAGAAGCGGAAGTAAAGTGAATGAAGATCAATGGTACTTCGCCTACGGTAGCAACTTGCTCATTGATCAAAAGGTAGAACGCACAGGCCAGATTCGCCAAGCAGTTCTCTGTTGTCTTGAGGGGCTGCGTGCCTATTTCTTTCGGCTGCCTTGCGACCGTCTGGGGTTTGATCTTCGCTTTCGAACCTTGAATACCATCAAGTAAGAATGGTTCGTCCTGGCGTGCAACTGTTTCTTCTTTTGGATTGTCGGAACGCCGTTTTGAACCAATATGAAAATCTCATCAAGCCGAAGCCCTAGCTTGCTGGCGTGGCTGTAGAGGTCCATGTGAAGCCAATTGGGTCGACCGCTGGTAATCGTATCCTGGCACTTGACCCACACGCACTTACGGGCCACCCTCGCAGCCTCTTTGATTCCAGCCAGGTACATCGCCAGGATATCAGCGTACGAATTGAGGGGCACTTCCTTGTGGGAGGCGTAGTTGTTGTAGGTCTTGTTTCCGCGGTAGTGCTTCGAGGGAGTATGGATGTACGGTGGATCGAGCACGACGTGGTCGTAACTACGATCGTCATAGGGGAGGTCTCTGAAGTCGTACGCACGATCCGTCACCGTCTGCCAATCTGATCCAGTGACGTTCAGTTGCATCGTCTTTTTCCAGAATACTCCCTTACCATATGTCACGTCGGCGATTGTATCGCCGTCGTCAACGTAGATCACTGCAACCTTCTTGATAAGCTCGTCGTTGGTCCCGCGGATGGCAGTAGCCACAGGCGGTCCGAGGCCTAACCTATGTGCTCTCACACGACAGTTGCTGGAACAGAATCGCTGGTTTGAACGACTGCGTTTGAACTCGATCTGGCAGAGGTAACAATGCATTATGTCGTTGTAACGTTTTGCGCAAAACGTTACAAGGGTTTTGCGGCATTTCACCGTCGGTGAATTCGTGAGGTTGCCCGCTAGGAGCCAGCCTTGTTGAGTTGGGAGTTACAGTGCCGCGACAGAAACTACTCGTAGGTCTGCATCATTGATAACCACACTGCAAACAGAATTGCGATTGATGAGTGCTAAGCAGATTGAGCCGCCACCGAAGAACGGTTCTGCATAAGTCTCTCCCATGACCGCCGTGATGGCCGAGATAATCCCGCGCCCCCGTGCTTTGGCGAGACATTGCAACGGCTACTGTCATGGCGTCAGCGATACGCTGCACGGTTCCCAGCATTCTCGCAGTAGCTTGTGGATCGCGGCTAGGTGCTTTGCTTTGTCAAGAAAACCTGCCACCCGCTGTCCAGCCACTAAATAGCTGCCATCCCAGTCAGCTTGCTCGACAACTCTCACAATTCAAATACAGTATCCGTAAGCGGACTTTCCAGCCTGAACGTCCTACGGCTCGATTCTGCTCAAGGGGTGCCACCTGAAGGCTCACCGTTCAGTCGCCCCTTCCCCGTCTTCAAATACCTAGCCACAACATCCACGCCCACGAATCGACGACCGTTCCGCAAAGCTGCAATGCCTGTTGTGCAGGTGCCTGCAAACGGGTCCAGCACAGCGTCACCCACGCCACTGCCCGCTAACACACAACGCTCGGCCAACGCCACTGGGAAGGCAGCGTCATGGTCCCCGTCGCCCATGCTAGGAACGATGTCCCACACGCTACGGCAGTTGCGCTCCTCGACGATACGCACTGAAGCCTTGCCGCCATAGCTCACTCGGCCCTTGCCCTTCCGCCTGTCATTGGCGCACAGGGCAGGTTCGGTGAGTTGATTGAACGTGTAATCCGATCGGCGACGGGTGAAGAAGAAAAGCTGCTCATGCGCGTGGGTCACACGGCTCTTGGTAGATTCAGGCATGATGCGTTTCTTGTGCCAGATAATCTCATTCTTGAGGTACAGCCCCATATCCTGCAATCGATGTGCGACCTTCCAAGGTAAGCCAAGCATACGCCCCTTGTATCGCTTATCGCCCAGGTTCAGCCACAGAGTGCCCCGCTTCGGCATCTTCTCCGATAGCTGCAGCAAAGTAGTCGCCAGAGTCTCGACGTACGTCTCAGGCTCGCTCTCGCGTCCTAGCTCGCCTTCACCGCCATAGGTTCGCTGTTGCCAGTACGGCGGACTCGTTACGATACATTGATACGGCGGCAGCTCCACGGTGCGGCAGTCCCCGTGGATAAGCACAGGACGTCGACGCTGGTGCCGCTTCTGGCATGCTGTCGAGCACAGAAAGGCATCTCGCCGCTTACGATTGACTGGTCCGCCGCAGATTTTACAGGTTGTTATCGTGGACATAATTCGCCGTTTTTGACACTAGAATCGGCCAAATCTGTCCACGATATTTAGCTAATTATGACCAATTGATGACCTTCATTATTCTGCTTCCAACTTGGCCTTCCGAACCTCCCTGGCGTTCGATTGCGCTTTGACAATCTGTTTGAAAAGCAGTGAGCCGTCGAGACTGGGGAGTCCGACGGCTCGGTGGAAGCTAGTACTCCCAGTTCCTCGTGCCGCACGGGGTTCGACAAGAAGGCGGTGGTAACAATTGGCCCGAAAAGGATATGGAGGGCTGGCTTTGCCCGGCCCTATTCAAGTATTTCGATCAGACGCCGGAGAAGCTCTACATTCAGGTGAAGGCGACTGAGGGGCAGCGTTGAAGGACAAATGGCAAAGAATAAAACGAAGTAGAAAAAGGTTTTATCTCCAATGAAAATTCTTTTCCTGCACGGTTGGCACAGCGTCCCTGGCGGTGTCAAACCGACGTATCTAAAAGACCACGGTTACGAAGTCATTAACCCGATATTGGATGACGATGACTTTGATGTTGCAGTTGCGACTGCTCAAGCAGAGTTCGATAAGCACAATCCGCATATCGTTGTTGGAAGCTCTCGTGGTGGCGCGGTTGCGATGAACATCAACACCAGCAATGCAAATCTCGCCTACTCATACTTCGACATCCCGGTGCGAAAGTCTGAGGTTGCAATGAACATCAACGCCTGTAGTACCAAACTGGTGCTGCTCTGCCCCGCATGGAAAAAATGGGGAGTTGCCAAAACTGTCAGCCCCGACACCGTGATACTTCACAGTCGGGCTGATGATGTTGTACCGTTTTCAGACTCGGAAGAATTGGTTGCAAGAAGCGGCCTACCACCAGAGAAGTTGATTGATATCGGAAACGATCACCGTTTAGCTGATGGGTCTTCTTTGTCTGTGATGCTATGGGTCTGCAACTTGTTTGCGTCAGGACAGGAATTTCCGGGTGCGGAAGGTGAGAAGCCTTCCTTTGGAGATGCTTCTTTTCAGGAAGAAGGCAGGTACGTCTGCGATGCTTGTGGAGAAGAAATCATTATCCCTCTCGACCTGACAGAAGGTTCTAGTCAGACGTATGTTGAAGATTGTCCTGTCTGCTGCCGAGCCAATACTATCCACGTTCAAGTTGATGACGAAGGTAATGCCCAAGTCTGGGCTGAACCAGAGCAAGACTACGAGTAAGTTCAAATGAACGCCTTAGCCATGAAAGAACCCCATCGAATGACCAACCTGCCTCTTATTCGCAAACCGAACGAGGGCCGCACCATCGCCGTTGTCGGTGACGTCTACCGTTTCCTAGCTATCGGCGATGACACTAATGGTAAATACGCCATGTGGGAGGCAATTGTTCCTCCTGGTGGCGGTCCTCCTCCGCATGTCCATCGCCGAGAAGAAGAAGGATTCTACATTCTTGAAGGCGAGATCACGTTCACGGTTAACGGCGAGAAGGTCGTGGCGATGGCGGGTATGTTCGCCAATATGCCGGTCGGGACACCGCACTCGTTCAAGAACGAATCGGATCAGCCTGCCAAAATGCTGATCTCGGTTGCTCCCGCTGGTCTTGAGAAGATATTTATGGAAGTAGGTGTGCCGTTGGCCGATGGTGCGACAACCGCATTACCGCCAACGAAACAAGAGATCGAAAAACTGCTTGCCGTTGCACCCAAATATGGAATCGAAATCAGAGTGCCACATCATGATTAACGAACGTCGCTCTTGTTGAATCAAGGCCAATCATGTTCCTTCTTCGAGCCTTAGTTGTTTGGCTGGTCATCATTGCGGTCGAAACCGTTCACGGGATTTTACGGACCTTGCTGCTCGTGCCGATGATGGGCGATTTTCCGGCTAGACAAATTTCAGTCTTCACTTGCTCTCTTTTGATATTCGGGGTAACGCTTCTCTTCATCAATTGGATCGCAGCAAGAACAACACTTCAACTGCTCATGGTCGGTACTATCTGGGTACTGCTAACAATTCTTTTTGAGATCACCTTGGGACGTTTGGTCCTTGATCTATCTTGGGATCGAATCACAGAGGACTATGACATCACCAGTGGTGGCTTCCTGGGATTCGGACTACTGTTCATGGCAGTTTCTCCGCTTCTGGCGACGAGGTTCAGAAGAACAATACCACTGACCAATTCATCGCCGTGATTTACAAGTGCGGGACGATTACGTGATCTCACTCAAAGCGGTCGTGACAAGCACCGTCGGCAGTTTTGTGACATCGTGTCACAGAGTTTTGTGACATCGTGTCACAGAATTGACCAATGAAAACATTGGGAAAACGCGATTCACCCGTCGTTGGTCCCGCGGCAGAAACGGCCAGAATCACCGAGCACAGGAGCAGCAATCGGCTACCTTCCAGTCTAGACCAGCAGCCCGCATTCCGCTTCAGTTGTGATAGATGCTTCGGAGTCACCTTGATTGGATGACCTACCGGCCTTCCAACGCTCTTTGGCACGTTCTGATATCCTCCCAAAGTGTAAACCTAATTAGCTCCATTACCTTTACACATTGCCAACAAAAGATACCTTCAGTCCAACGCAACAAAACGGCCCAGATAAATAATGATAGGTTTTGCTCAGCCACTGATATTCCTTGCCGGTGTGAGGGAAAGGCAAGGATACTTAAATTGGGACGAGCTGACCATTGGGCTGGTAGCTCGGTGAAGGTTGTCCAGCAGGTAGTAGACGTCGGAGGTTACGGCAAGTTCTAATCAGGTGTAAATGGTAACTGCCCGTTAACGCACGCCCTGCAGGGTCCCCCTCCCTTGCCATTGCATATTGGACATTTTTCAGGGTAAAAGCGCTCCCCGTAAATTGGCTGTTTGTTCACCTCATTGAAACCGACTTGCGTCCTCTTCGGCACCTGAACCACGCCTTGTCGACAATTGCGGCAGTATTGAAATCCGGTCCCACTGCATTGCAGGCACGTAAGCTCAGGGAGCAGACTGTATGCACGAAGCGTTTTGGAGACGTCATTGTTTTTGGCGACGGCTAAAGAAGTCTTTTGCCTTACTGCGTCGGGCGATGCCCAGCATTCAATGAGAAAAACTGATTCCTTTACCTTTTCAACGATCTCTGGCAATGGCAGCTTGTCCAATAACTCGGTGGACTGGCTATAGCCATTTACGCCTTCAAGAAATTCCAATACGGCGGTGTTTGATACGGCGTACTTTCTCAAGCTACTACCAGCTTCAATACTTGAATAGTGAACCGCAAGCACGTTGCCGCAGTCGTCAAGGCAAGGGCCACCACTGTTTCCGGGGTTTGTTGCAGTATCATGCATAACGTTTTTTCCATCGGAGACCAACTTGTTGACGGTACCGTGACTAACAGTCAGCGTGGATTCGAAAAGTTCAGGATTGGGATAGCCTAGAACTGAAAACGATTCACCGAGCTGTGCGGAAGACAAGCGAATCGTGAGTGGCGTCTGCGAAGCAGCAACCTCAAGCTCCAAGATTGCAAGATCTACCTCCTTAATACTGCTAACCTTACCAACGCTCGCGAGTACTCCATTTTTTAAGCCAGACTCGTTGACAACGCGGTACCGAAATCCTTTTTTGCCGTCTTGAACAACATGCCTGTTGGTCAAAACCATGGTTGGCGAAATCAAAAACCCACTACCTGAGGAGGCGATTTCGTAGCCAGCGGCAATAGGCGCGAGTTCGGTTTCGCGTATCTTAGGCGCTGGTAAGTCAGCAACCGGTTTGTCCGCAACGGTGGGGGAGTTAAATGGGTCGTGCGCGAGCGAATACAAGAAGCGTTGCGGAATAGCAGCTCCTGGTGACTCAGGTTTTTTTCTCGCCAAAAGCTGAACAAGCTCCAATCGTGAGCGACGGTCTAAGTCCAGAATTGTTTGTGGCAAAGACGATACTTCAAGAAGCAACGTGGAGTTGTGATATACCACGAAAGGTACGTCTTCAAACTGTGCCGCAGCATCAACCAAATACCGCACCGCTTCAGCTGCCTTACGTTCGCGAATTGCAATCACTGCACGATTATTAAGCGCCGACATCAATGTCTGCTTTTGAGAATCCGGAATTTCTTTTTGAACCCGACGCAATCGAATAATTGTTTCGTCGGCGACTTGCTTTGCGTCTGCCAATCCAACCTTTCCGCCAACAGCCGCGCGCACGCAACTAAGATACAAGCCCGCCGCTGAACCTCTCTTATGTTGCTTGTGGAGTGACGAGAGTATCTCCAGGACTGCCGCAGGGCTCGTGTATAGACGGTCTACGTGGGGCAGAATTAGTTCAAATTGCTGAGCACTTTCAGCAAGTCCGTCTACCCCAACGAGAAAAGCTCTATCCGCTTCACTTAGTCGTGCCCTTGAAATGTCAATTGACCTGCCATCGCTTGCACGAAGAGTGATTGATTCGGCGGACAGTTTGTCTAGTTTTGCCTGAACGGAGAACTTTCCTGTAACGTCTTGCCACTCCTTCTGAATTGTTTGTCCGTAAGCAGGGTACGCAATTGCGAAAAGCAACCCAAGTACAATTATCAGTGGCTTCATCGCCCCCCCCTAATACAGTGGTCTCGTGCCAAAAGGAATTAGATAGCAATACTAACGTTGTGCGCCAAGCCATCGCCCGCCCCTGATATGCCGGTACGAATGTTGGGTCGAGCCGGATGATCTTTATCAGTTCTTTAATCGCTTTGTCGTACTCACGCCGATCATAAAGATCCATCGTTTGACGAAATCGTTCAATCGCAGCGTTTTAGCCTAACACCTTGGACCCGACGCCGCAATCAGGTTGTCATTGTCTCCAATCAAAGAGGAAGGCACACGCAAGACAGCAAAGACCGCCATAGACGATGGGCAAAGATGAATAACGGAACCGGCGGCAGAGAAAAACTCGTTGTGAGTCAACAGCCGTTCTGCAAACTTGCAGCACTCAGGGCTTTGGCTGCAAGTGGCACGAGCTGCCGGGGTGGCCCCATCTGGTTCGTTTCCAGTACGATGCGGCCTAGGTCGAAAATGAGCACGAAACGACGTAGACCCGTCAAAAACGCACTCCAAAGCTGGTGACATGATGTCACCAATCACGCATTCGACCAATGAAAACGCAGGGAATGAATCTGCATGGACACCGAAGAGCAGCACGATCGCCAGCAGCAGACACCAAGCAGCGTCCACTGCCACTACTACCATATGCGGGGCAGTTTTTTATCCGCGAGCGGAAACGTTTCCACTTCTCGATCCATCGCCACTTTTTTTGGCTGATGCTTCGTCTCTCTGTCACTGTCCGTCCGTAATCACCACTACCATATGTAGCGCAGTCGAAAAGCGCCCACATATCACAGACAACTTGGTTGCCTATTATCCGACAACAAGCATGGTGGACGTACTGCATGTGTCGGTTTTTGCAAATAAACGATGACGATGAAAGCTGTTAGCTAGATCACTCCATCGCGGCGCGAAGCAACGGTTTTTACAATTTGCCGAGCCCGGAAAAAAAGCGTTGACATATAGTGATACTCCAACGGGAGCGTGGTCCTTCAAAATAGCCAGCCATAACCGATGACATCATGTCACCAGCTCGCAGCCAGAAAAAACGTTGGCCAACTCGCCAAAGACGTATCCGATTTGCAAATATCCCACACTGACGATGCACGTGAGCTAGATCACTCCAACTCGAAGCGAATCCCTATTTTTACAATTCGACTGGCCCAAAAATCGACAACATTATAGTTAGTGGCAACGTTGCCACTTCTCGATCAGGCCACTGGTAACGTTACCAACCAGCCACTCACACCATGTCATAAAAATGGACCCGCCAACGCAATTGAAAAAATAGGTCTGTTTTGGATGTGACATCGCCGATACGAATCGAGCCCGTACGGGTCTGGATGAAAAACCGGCCAACACGTCGATCGACCACAAAAACCACGCCTTCGACGCCACTTCGAGCCGCTCGCTGGCCTCGATGGCCGTCACAACACAGCCCAGTCGCCGCTCACAGTCCACACGTGCAGCCTCGCGTCAATTCTGTGACAGCGTGTCACAAAACCGCCGACGACCAACGAAAACACAGGGTGAAACCGCTTTATGGCTCCAACATCGACGCCAAGAGCTTGCGGACTCGCAAATGGCGTCTGCTCAGCCCTCGTCGCTATCCGCTCTCGTCTCACCAAATCCTGCTCATCCTGCTTGGCCGTGACTTTGGCGACTCATGAGTTAGCTTTGAATCTTGGTCCTCGCACCAATTTCAACCCTCGGAGTCTTCAATTCTCACCGCCGCCTTGCCGATTGATAGAGACCTTGATAGTTCGAGCCTGTTCCCGCAATTTTTAAGAAGACTTTGCCACTGTCCAATAAAATTACCGCTCACAACTGAAGCAATCAGACTCTTCGCGATTGGACAATTCAGAGATGCCTTTAGCACATTTTACGTGTTAAGGTATCGATGTACCGTGCGATGCGACACTCTCAATGCGGCAGAAATCTCATCGATCGAGTTCCCTTTTGCTTGAAGCTCCAGTGCTCGTTTTGGAGATGCTTTCACAGTTCCTGGTTTGCGACCGAGGTAGACGCCCGCCTTTTTAGCTGCCTGTATACCAGCCGCTTGTCGTTCACGCCGCGTTTCCTGTTCCATTTCAGCGACTCCTAATAGTACCGCTGCAAGCATCTTGCCCACCGCCCCGTTGAAATCTATTTGCTGCGTCACGGAAACTACCCGCAGCCCTTTGTCGCACCAGCGGGCGAGCACATTGATGCCTTCATGCAGGGATCGAGATAGCCGATCGAGCTTGTACACCACGACCGTTTTGATCTCGCCGCCGAAGATTGCTTTTTCCAGTTTCTCAAATTCGGGGCGATTCAGATTGGTGCCGGATGCTTTATCGATGAACCATTGGACTTTGCTCACGTTGTTTCCTTTTAACCAACGCTCGATCTCCGCCTTCTGTCCAGCGATGTTTTGTCCAACAGTCGAGACCCGAATGTAAACGCCAATCATGCTGATGCCCTCCTAGAAATTTTGATGCGACATTAAAGTATACCCTATTTGACGCATTGAAAGAAGACCCAGTCGTGTAGAGTCACCCCAAAAATCGTTGGTTCCCTAAATGCCAGATTTCCGATTTTCGGAAGGGACCCTATTTGGCACAAAGGGAGACACGTAAAGCTTGAGTATTCCGTCGCTTAACGACCTAAATGTCGATTCTTCCACCCCAAAACGACTTCATATGGAGTGGTGACACGGTATCGAAAGCACAACCGAGAGGCACGGACCGGCACCATCTACTATTCCATATGTGGCGCAATTTCGCCTACGTCAATCTCCACAGCGGAGCAAACGATGAAAGCACTGACATGGTGTCTGTGATTTTGCCACCAACGCCCCCCGCCAACTAGACCAACCTCCGCATTGCTCGCATGGGGCCATGCTTCCGTTTATTGACCCGAGTCGGCAATGCGAGGCATACGGAATATGGACGCTGTTTCAACCTTGCTCCGCTTTCCGACACGTCCCCCAAGTATCGCCTACCACGGGTATCACGCCACGTTTACCTCCGAGACGCATTACCGCCCGTGATCCCACCAACCGTCCGATAACCCCCGAGCAGCGGATCGTAACCACCCGACAAATCCAGCGGAGGCGGTGCAGTTGTAGGACTCATGTTTGATCTGCCGTCAGAACAATTCTCGGTAGCGTTCTCGGAGGGTAATCCGATCATGGGCAGCCCCTTTGCGGCTCGGCGACCGTTGACCCACCGTAGGACGTTCTCCAGGTTCCGCGGGTCATACTCGCCACGGTGGGCGTACTGCTTGGCAGTATTGCCAGCTACGCCCGCCATAAAACCTATCGTGTCGTAATTGATTCTTATCAGTGTGTTCCGACTTCCTTTACTTCTCATGCATTCATCCTCGGCGTATGGACCGGTACCGCAATTCTTCTGCTCGTCCGTTTCGAAAGTATATACCTGGTCTCGCTGCCGGGGTGGCCCCATCCGAATCTGTTCCCGGGCTACTGATATCCTGCTCGTAGTCGCGTCGTGTTGGTGGGGTGCGGCTCATTTCGCACCTCGTTCTGTGTATGCGTCAGACGCGAGCCCTGGATCATCCACTACCGAGACTTCTTTCTCGACACGGACAAATCGTTAACGTGCGCGTGCTCTCCGTAAGCCTCTCTCGCTGCGATGTTGAACGCTTCTGCGGCTTCCAATTCATCATTGAATTCGCCAAGATGTCGAGACTTTTGCTCGCCAAACACTTTGATTCTCGCTCTCCATTTACCCGACCTTTTGATGAAGTCTACGCCGTGAAACCTGCTCGTCTTGCCGTGGTTACGTCCGGCTTTCTGGTGGCTCGAGATAGCGAAATGCAAATTGCCATCGGCTTTCTTGGAGACCTGTCGAAGTTCTGCGAGACGCTTCTCATAATACTTGCGGAGAGCGATTGCTCTCGTCTTTAGTTCTTTATCAACAAGCCGTTTTGCTCTGAGACGTGCGTTTGCGATTTCTTTTTCACTTATAATCCCTTTTTCAACAAGCAGCTCGACCAACGCCATGTGATTGATTGCTTCACTCCGCGGTGAATCTCCAATAATCGTAGTAGTCATCTTGGAAGACAGTCTGGCCATGAAATCATTCCTGGTAGCTGATGTATTTGTAATAGCACCCATAACCAAAATTAGCTTACTTTATCGGAACTGAGACAGAGCGTTTTGAAATCGATCAACTCATGCTCTAGCTGGACTAACTTCTCAAAACGGTCCATAAGCAGGGAAATGGCCTGCTCTTCCGAGTAGCGGTCTCCGATCCATTGATCGTTTGCGAATCGCTCGAGTTCCGACGCAAGACCGAGTTTGTCAACTTCGCCGTGGTGAATCGTGGTAAATGCAAACGGCAACTCTTTTGCCTCAATTCAATAGAGTCAAATTCTCTGATTACAATACGCTAACACTGAGTCTGGCGGCTTGGAACGAGGCAATCGTCCGTTCCGAAAGCTACAGATGGAGAGCCAATCGAGGAGGGAATTTGTGAAAGTTAGATGCCCAGCATGCTTGAGTCGTTGTGATGCAAAAGAAAAACACAAAAATTGGCTCGCCCCTTGTCCGAAGTGCCGAATGAAACTGCTGATCCCAGGAGTCCTCGGTAGGGATGATGAAACGGAATTTGTTGGCCAGCAATTTCTAAAAGCAATCTTATGTGAGGTGAGGTCCTGCTCGAATTGTAGCAAGAAATATGAAACCTCAGAGGTACTTCACGGTGAGGTTCCTATTTGCCCAAGTTGTCAATCGAAAAGTATTGAGGAGGAAAAGGCTTTTGACTCCAAGAATGGCGTTTGTTTACGAGACGTTTCTCTAACAATCAACGTTCCAATTTCCGACGCGGCAACAACAGAAAACGTTGCTAATGGCGAGAATTGTTTGTCATCAAATGCCGAGCAAGAAACTTACGGTACAGAATTGCAAGCGCGCAATTCTGAAGTACAAGCACTATCCACATCTCTATCTAACGATTTGCCAGTTTCGGATGCAATGCAAGAAGGAGAGCGAACGCCTTCGGCCAACTTTCTTGAGGAGACATCGAAGGCAATTCGTGAATTGAATATTGATCCTGCCCTGATAAGGCTAACTCCCTCGCGATCGGGAAAGACCAAGAAACAAAAAAAGAACGGTCCAATATTTGTGAAGTTGGAAGGCGTCTTCGAACGCCTGAACGAACAGAAAAAAACTAAACCGTCGGTTGGCCCTACGTCCAATCAAACTGATCCCCCTTGGGACGCGAAGGAAGACAGTGCACCATCGCGTAAGGTTTTTAGTCGTTCCCCTTTTCAATGTGGATGCGGTCACTCTATAGACCCAATGGAATTTCGGATCGGTGACAAAGCGCGATGTCCGATCTGCCACAACGAATTTGTTTTCAGAACTGCCGCAGATGACTTTTGGGTGGTCTTGCCTGGATTGTCGCCGGAGGAATACGAATTTCATGCGATTCAGGTTCTGGAGTATGCAAAACTATTGTTTCATTCTCCGCAGCTACTCAATTCCGCGATTCGCGATATACGCAGAACGCTAATGGGCATCAAGCAATTCGCGATGGAAGCGACAACAAACGAAAGTTCAATTGAAAACGACGCCGCCGTATCGCTATTTCTATCTCGGTATCGTACAGCAAAGGAGAAGGGTATTGCTCCCAGCCAGTTTCTTGCTAAAGTCCCATGCGATACTCCTACAATGTCAAGTAGCCAAGGCGCTACTTCTAAGTTCATCGATGAAATTCTCCGCGAATTCAAGGAATTAGTGTCCCATCGAAATTCATGACCAAACAACACGACTTCATCTCTCAACAATGAAAATACTTCGGATCATCCTAACTGGATTGTTGATCATTTGCCAACCGGTACCGCTATTGGCATGGTCTGAAGGAGGCCACCACATAATCTCGCTGATGGCATTCGACTTGCTGACCAAAGAAGAGCAAAGCAAGTTCTTGGAGGTACTTTCGAAGCACCCTAGACTCAACGATGATTTTATTCCTCCAAAGGGACTTCCCAATGAACAAGAGGAGCAGCGATGGAAGGTTGGGAGAGTTGGCTATTGGCCAGACGTCGCGCGAAGTCAACCGAAATATAATCGGCCAACGTGGCACTATGAACTCGGCGCTTCTCTTGTTGTTGGCGAAAGTGACAAATTGACCGTCCCGAATTTTCCTGGACCACTTCCAGAAGCGGCCACTTTGGAGACCCAAGAACTTTACGCCTCGCAAGCTATCGAATTGTGTAGCAGAACGCTCGGAGACAAGGCATCAACTCCAATCGATCGAGCTTTGGCACTATGTTGGATTGGCCATTTGGTTGCAGATGTTCATCAGCCCTGTCACGCTGGTTCGCTTTACATGGAAGCAATTTTCACTGAGTCGGATGGCGATCGAGGTGCCAATCGAATCTTGACCAAGCAAGGCAGGAACATGCATGCGCTGTGGGATGGATTGTTAGGGCGGGAATTCAATCTAGCAGACACTCGAAGAAGAATTGTCGAGATTACCGGCGATCGAGAATTGGTTCAATCGGCAGCAAGCGTTGCAGTCTCATCAGATGATCCAAGCGTTTGGCTTGCTGAGAGTCGAGAGGATGCAATCAAGCACGTTTACACTTCGGATGTCCTGGACAAACTACGCGATTCGGTCGGCACCAAGAAAGAAGATCCAATTAACTTAGATGAGGCCTATTTGAAATCCGCTGGCCGTGTTTCTCAGAAGAGAGCACTTGAAGCGGCTTATCGGCTTCGCGATCGGTGGCGAAGCGGATTGAATTAGATTTGAACATCCTTGTGTTCTGAGGTTGATTGCCTGATGTGGCCGGGTGGTTAAACCGTGGATACTTACTGCTTTTCACGTCGGCGACGACGAGCGAGCCCAACCCCACATGCCCCGATTGCGAAAATGGCGAGGGAGGTTGGTTCGGGGACTGCCTGTACTGCCTGCACATCGGAAAAACGTGCTCCCGACGCGAATGTAAGATCCGAAAACGCAACCTTTTGCCCCTCCGAATTATATACATTTAATAGCGTTATCGTGTTACCAACATCCATACTGGCTGAAGAGCCGGCTGCATTAGCTTTTATTCTGGTAGTCAAATAGAAACCGTACTCTCCGCTCGAAAAATCTCTGCCAGCATCAACGTAATATAGTCCTCTAAAGGCTATCTGCGAACTAAGCGGACTCGAATTGGCAGCGAAATTGGTTAAGCCTATCTGCGAAAGTCCTTTATAATTTCTACCTACAGAAGTACCGGGAAAAATTCCAGTAGCGCCGTATAAATCGAAAGCTGGTTGAAAAAACGGTTGCGAGTACAGGGAAAGCTCAGCGATGCCACCACCAATAAATATGTCCTGAAGGTCCGAAACACCACTTATTTCAAACTCTAATCGGAGGGATTCTCCCAGGTTGGTGTTGGTAGCGGACGAAATTCTGTCTGAATATGTCGCGAACCCAAGCGAGGCAACATGGATAGTGTTTACGTTTGGGCTATTCGCCGTCGCACTTAATCTGATTAACCGATTATTGGAAAAAAGTCCTGAGGCAGCACTTGCGCTGGCTGAAGACACTTCGTTGCGAAAATTGGTACTGTAGGAAGCAGATGAGGGTCCGCCTATTGAAGCTGATCCTCCCCCACTCCATGGACTATTTCCAAAGCCTGCTGCTGCACTGGTTGAGAAAAAAGCTGCTTCAGCATTCGGCCCAAATATGAAGCCAACTAGCGAGAACAAGAAACAAACTATCAATGTCTGGCTACGCATGCACATTTCCCCTGAGAAATCGAATCCTGCTCGTTGAAAAAATCGTTGAAAAACCAAAACCTGATTCGGATTCTACATCTCTAGGCGGAATCTTTCACCAAAACCGAAAGCAAAACTTTAGTGTTTCCGAAAAATTTCCGAAAGGATGCCGCATGCTCAGATTACAAGAAAAGTAAATCCTCCGGTTCAGCTAAGGGCTGAAGAAGTCGCCCACCGGATGCTTCATGCATTTTGACCACCCCCAGTCGTCTACCCGTCTACAGGTCTACAGGTGTTTCGTTGTAGACTTGTAGACTTGTAGACAGCTAGGCTACCAAATCCCCGAATGGTATCTGCATGGAAAAACACTGGGTGAAATCGGTTCGTACACTTGAATGCAATGGTGGCCCCTTGTGTTCAAACTCCGAACCTCGCTTCCCGAAGTTAAGGAAAATGCAGCCCCCAACGAGTTCGCACTTATACCGTGTCGTCGATTTCCCCCACAAACCCCTCTCGAATCGCAGGTCCACTCGTTCGATACACTGGGTGAGCAAAGGGCGTAGCTTGTCGCTGTTGCTGTCTGTGATCTTCTCTAACTGCCTGAACCATGTCATAGCGGATTCAATGCGCTCGGTTATCTCCGCTTTGGTTAGCCTGGGGGGATCCGCCTCTGTATCCACCGTCTGAACCGCCAAAGCTTCCCGCTGCTGAGACAGCGAACGTATCTGAGATTCAACCCGTGGAATCATGTCCTTTGAGACTTCCACCAAACGAGCTTCTGCCGCTGCAATCTTCGCGTCGATAGAATCGATTGCTGCTTTCGGACTATGCTTACCGGACTGGGTAGGGGTTTCCAACCGAGAGAGCATCTCGGCTTTAACCTTCCTGATGATCTCTGGCGAAAACAATCGTCCTTTCAATTCCTTAAGGATGATCGGGAGCATCACGGATTGTCGGACGTTGTACCGTTCGCATTCTCCCGGTCGCTGTTTGTAAGTTCCGCAGGTGTAGTGGGTACATCCGTTGTAACCGTCGGCGTGCATACTCGCTCCGCAATGAGAGCAGCGAAGCAACCCAGATAGAACGAACGTACCCGCCGGGCTGTTAACGCTGGTATGCCTCTTGCGTTCCTTTAGTTGTGCTTGCACCTGCGCGAAGGTCTCGGGCGTTACGATCGCTTCGTGGTTGTTCTCCAATACGATCCAATCCGAAGGGTCTCGGAACTTCCCCTCTTTGCTCCTGGGTTGATAGCCTCCAAGCTGTCGTTTGCCGTACGTGAACCTACCGGTGTACAGATCGTTTTTTAGGACGGATGTAATCCCTGGAACGCTCCACTGTGACCCCCTTGCTGATCGGAATCCGCTGCTGTTCACCCATGTAGCCAACTGCCGAGTTGTCATCCCCTGCAAGTACTTCTCGAAGATGTTGCGAACCAACTGAACGTCTTCAGGGGGGCCAAACCGCAACTTCTTGTCGGTGTCAACGATATAACCGACGGGAGGCTTACCTGCCACCCAAAGACCTTCCCTAGCAATCTGATTCATTCGTCGACTTACATTGTTCGAAAGGTCCACCAAGAATTGATGTTTCCCCTCCTGCTTCATGCCGTAGAGCATCCGTCCCGCGAAGCTGTTCCAATCAATAGGCCCCTCTGTACATGTCACAAGCTGAACATGGTTCTTTCGGAGTGGGTGAATCCAATAACCCGATTCTAGAGAATCAAACCGGCCGAATCGGTCTTGATCCCAACAAAGAATTGCCTTGAATCTCCCTTCGGATGCGTCTGCAATCATCGCTTGGAATCCGATTCGCTTCTCGGTCTTGTCCCCAGATATCCCCAAGTCTTCAAACCACTTCAGGATCGTGTAGCCATGCCTCTGGGCGTAGCTGAGAATCTCGCTTCGCTGCTGTTCTGGGCTGGTTTCCTGTTTGTCAGTTGACATTCGGATGTAGCCAACTGCTGCAATAGATTTAGCCATGAATGTTCACCGTTCTTTAGATTAGGATTCCAGTACTTCAAAATCTGCTAGTACCTTCATTTCCTTGCCCCATTTGCTTAGGTCAACATGCGTAGCAGTTACTGCGTTCCTGTTAAGGTCAACAGCGTAGTAGTCACCTAGTTCTCCATACCCCCGTGAATCTACTTTGCATTTTCTTAGCTGCTCGTTGTCCTGCTTTAGTTTTCTGTTGATCCGTGCAAACAATGCTCGTTCCGAAACAACCACTTTTTGTGCTTTTGCCATCTGTTTTCCTCCTAATTAAACTTAAACACACTAGCACACTAGCACACAAACACAATACCACACATTGCTGCTTGTGTCAATTCTTTCTTTTTGCTGCCAGGGAATTAGCTTTCCTGCAACGTCGGTTATTGCTGTTGCTGGCAACTGCTGCATGGCCGTACAGCAGATGCGCACTACATGTCCGGCCTTGCTACGTGTGGTTTGCATCGTCGCTGCATCTGCAGCATTGCTCGGCAGGTGCTCCCTGCTCGGCAGGTGCTCCCTGCTCGGCTAGGTCTAGCAGCATTTCGACTAGTGCATCGATGCAGTGCTGGGGCAGTTGTTCATCAGCTGGCGTCGAGATAGACGCAGCCTCAAAAGTCTCTCGCATGAGATTTCCCCTGTGAATGTAACGTCTGTCGGCAACCGTTGCCATTTATCGCTGAAAGTGCAGTAGCTTTGTCGAAGAACATAACTTTGCGATCGATTTCGCTCGCCTTGATTGAGACTCGCGGCTCAAAGCCCAAATGCCACTCGCACACGCTCAGTAGTATCGCTCGCGCCTCGTTCTTCCGAGACATTTGCACAAGCACCGCATCGTGGTTCGACTTGGCAAGAATACCTGCACGCTCGAGTTCGGAGAGCGTGTCGTCAACAATCATGGATCCTTCGCCTTTGGTGAGCACGTGCGAGAGTTCTCTTGGACTGAGTTTGTTTCGCCAGCGTTCGATCAGTTCGCACAACTCAGGGTGCAACAGACGCAGTGGCACCCGCAGCGGGTTTGATGCCTCTCGTCGGTCTTGCCAAAATAGGCACTGTCGTTGGTACTCGACTTTAATCGATGCCGCGTCATCGTTGGCTGGATCGTCGTCGAGGCGGATCATCCACTTGCCATCGAGGATGTAGCCTCTGCCGCTGGCGAGCTGAGAGTCGAACCATTGGGTGTATGCTGGCTGGAATTGCTTATACCAGTCATCCTGGAGTGCCGCGATTGCTCGGTCCTTGGCAGGTCCGTTGGGCAGCTTCGAGACAAGCAAGCACGTGTACATGGCGTGAACGTCGATCTCAACCGTTGGCTCGCCATTGAAGTGCATCTCGCGACGAAGGTCCTTCCGCATATTCGTTGTGGGGTCGTAACTGCGACCGTGACGGCGGACCACCATCTTTGGGACGCCATGCTCGGTTAACCGCCTGGTTTCAGGTACCGCCGGAACCGTTGCCGACTCCAACGCCGCGAACGTCTGCCGACCGTAGTCTGTCCTGCCGTCCAGGTCCAAGTTGGACATCCAGTCGTTTCTCATGCAGATATCAGACCAGCGTTTATACCGATCCCAGAGCCATTCCGTAGGAATCGTGACGCGAATCTGACTGGCTCGAGGCTGGAGAGGATCAGGAGCCTCGTCCAGGATACCATTATATGTTGGCGCTTTTTTCGGTCGGCGAAACTTGAATTTGTATGATCGGCTTCTGGCGCTGTCGGCATAGCTGGAATGAGTTCTCACGGGTGTCGCAGTATCATCCAATATCGCTTTAAGCGTTTTTCGAAAATAGGCGGTGTACAGCTCATCGAGCATCCGCATGGAGACGGGAAACTCACCGTAGTTCGCGTACCGACGCCAGAGTATCGCTAGCTCGTATCGCAGGTTGTCCCGGTGCTTTCCTCCTTGATCAGCTCGCTCCGCCAACGCGCGCGGCATAGTAATATTCCAATCACCACACGTCCTTGCGTCGAGGAATCGGATTGGGGCACGACGAGTATCGTTGCTTGTGTTACAATCTTGGGTTCGGTCCCCACCGTCACCAAGATTGCGGGAGGCTCGGCTCATGTGCTGGCCTCCCGTTTCTCGTTTACAATTAAGATGATGTCAGTTCCTTTCAAGCAGGTAATTCTGGAAATCAAATTTGTAAAAAACGCTGTACCCGAATGGTCGATTCTTCTAGCTCACATCGATCGCACTTGCCGCTAGATTTGCAATAACTAGGTCCCACGGCATAGTGGGATCTTTTCTTAACGCCTTGTCGACCCTACGTTTCAGTGACGGAACTTTAACCGATTCCGAGAACTCTTTTGCTTCCGCCTTCACCCTGGCGAATCGCGACTTAACGTGCTCGATTTCCATCGCTCGCCGATAAGCAACTTCTAGCGTTTCCACATTTGGTATGACTTTCTTTACACCGTGCTTTCTCAGCTTGGATTCGATAAAGGCAATCAGATCCGCAGAGCGAAACGCATTTAATTCCACTCGTCTGCGTTGCCCAGCAATGAAGTCAATCTCCTCTTCGGTGGCACCGTTGCGACGCAGGTTTTTCTTCATTGAAAACGTGCTTGCCTTGGTGTGAAACGACTCCGATCCCAACTTCCATGCCTCCACGTCCTCAAGGTGCAGCCCAAGGTCGACAACCTGAACTGAATGCTCAAACGAGTAACGGTCCGTATCGCGGGACAATGTCCCGGCAATGGAAAATCCAGCCTTATCGAAATCTCGTAGAACAAACAATGGAACTTCATTTTCTCCGCACACTTGATCAACCAATTGCCGTGCAGCTACGTTACTTAACCCCTTGGTCGACATAATTGCCAGGTCGAATCTTTCGGCCAGTTTTACGGCCTGGAACAATGGCAAGAAGCCCTCCTTTTCGATGAACAGAATTGCACCGAAACGATTTTTCGGACCGTGTGTCGGAAACAAGTCGTCTGGGTCGAATTCGGTATCGCCATTTGGCTTTCCGCGCAGATACCTCCTTACGTCGAGCGTGCCGAGTGCCGCAGATTGGCCAGTGTGTGGTTCGTGAAAGTGACCACGCGCATCAAATACGATGTCCCATCTTTCTGCTTCTGGATTCTCTCGAACATAAGCTGGCAGCAAGTTTTGCGTGAAGTAGGAGTCGTTAAGTTGTTCATCGGTCTCATCCTGTATCTGTCGTCGAACGTCATACATGAGCTGTCGAGCGTGCGCTGGAAGTTTTCCATGGTCGCTTACTGCGTCATAAGCATCCTCGATGTGACAGAACACGATGTCCTTCAGGGATTCGCGATCACTACCCACCATCGCCCTCCAACGTCTCTCCTGCGCACTGGAAGCTCGTTCTTCAGCCTTGCGTTGCTTTGCCCATTTCTTTGTAACGGTTTGAACCGCGTTGATGATTGAAGTCGCTTTCATATGCTTAGTTCTCCACAATGACGGATGATTTGCCACGATCAGTAAACGATACGCGCGGGCAGGCTAGGTGCAGCAACAACACAATCGGTTCATCCACGCCTGCTCGTTGCTGCTCCAGAATGCCATCAAGGCTTTGCCCAAACTTTCCCAATTCACGAAACGGATTGATGATTCCGGGCGACCAGTTGACGCCCGTGATCATCCGTCGTTGCCCCAGACTGGGACACCAGGCGAAAGCAACCTCAAGAATCCACGGAATGCCTTTTGTCTCGCCTACAACCTTGCGGTAGTCGAACGATTTCATCTCGCATCCGATCGCAGAAAACCTGCTCTCCAAGTGCTGCCGACCAATAACTCCAAGCGACACCGGTTTAACGGGCTTGCTGTATTCTTTAAGTGCGCTGTGCAGATTGGTAACCTGCTTGCTGTCCAAACTCTTGCCATCACTGTTGACAAGTGCCGACAACGGAGAACGGTGCAATCCCGTTGCATCGAGAACCAGCTTTTGCTTTGCACTACCAGCGAATCCGCGAAACTCCGCAACCAGTTCCCGAATCGTGCCGTATGTTTCATGAGACATGTGCGCTGCTACTAGACGCTCGAAATGTTCCCGTCCATACCAATGCACAGGCGTTGGATCGGACGGCTTCCACTTTGCCCACGCTGGATCGTAGGCCTTGATGTTGAGTAGTCGCTCTCCGAACCAATCGCAAGTTGAAGAAAGATGTGGATTCAAGAAGGCGAAGTCATCGGCAATTTGTAAAAAACGCTGCTTCGTATCGAGTGGGAGTGAGCTAGATAAATCGTCTTCATCTTCATCATCACTATTCTGCAATTCCGGTTTGTTACCAAGAAAGAATGAGCTAGGTAAATGCACGGCGATCGAAGTGCCACTTTTTACAAATTGATCGTCCGGTTCCGACTTGTGGTCGATCACAGGTGCTTGTTGAATTCGATCAACCCCTAGGGTGATTTCATGCCGAACGCCGCAGGAGCGAATGGTCACGCTACCACGATCACCGTTGATAACAAAAGGCATGGCAACCATGGTTTTGAGTGCATTGCCCTGTGCTCCACGGCAGGGTGATACGTATGCTTCTCGGCTGCTTACTCTTACGGAGTAGTCGAGAAGATCCGTAACCACGTCTGATGGAATCCCCGGCCCGTTATCGATGATCGTCAAACCGCATTTATCAACAGAGACAGTTACCTCGGGAGCAACGCCTGCTTCTTCACATGCGTCCAGTGCATTATCAAGCAACTCTTTGACAAGGACCAAGGGCCAAGCAGGTAATGCGTGACCGACCTGTGCGACCAGTTCCTTTTCCGAAAGAAAGTCGAGTAAACGCGAAGTCCGAAACGTCTGCCGATGAAGTTCAGATGCTTTCTTAATGCATGTTGGTGGTATGGTATTCTTCATATTTCGATTCTCCTTTGTTCAGAGTCCAGCCTCGGTCGATTCACGTTCGGCCTTACTTATCTCGGCTTCTCGCTGTCGGCTTCCCGCTGGGTAGTACTTGGGTGCCTGGTTGATCGGTATGGGCGTTTCGGTCGTCAAGTCGATGTGTTGGTCGTTCATTGCGGCTCCTCTTTTGGTTGGTCGATACTTGCCTCACCCTGGATCAACTGATCCACCAGTCGGTCGAGATTAAAGACTCGTTTCCCATCCACCACATAGCTGGGCCACTCGCCCGTTAGCGCTTTGTGACGGACTATCTTCTTTGGCAGATTGAAGAAGTCGGCGACTTGTTCAACGCCGCCAAAACCCAACGGCCGTTTAATCATGGAATTGCCTCCAGTACTCGCTCACAAAAAAAGGGTTTCTGTCCTCGTTCGTAGCTGTAGGGATTACTTGAAGGGTGACTTGGCGCAAGAAAAACGCGGAAAGCTATTAGCCATCCGCGTAAGGCCCGATGAGGCAGAGAGTTGCGAGAACGAATTTTTCGACAAAACTCGGCAAGTCAAGTAATCGGGGAGGCTTACTCAGGCTTACTTCAAGTAACCCTGTCTCGTTGCTTCCCGTTCAGCAGTCCTGCTGACTCTTGGTAACTAAACGCAGCCGGTCACCATCATCATTCAGCTCCGCGAAACCGATTGAAATGTCACTGCGCCAAGACTGACTGCTCTTGCAGTAAGGCAGAGGGTCACCGATCTCGCCTGATTCGAGCGTTGTTTTCGCGACCCTCGCAATCGCAGCTTTAATTGTTGATCGCAGTTTTGTCAGTGTTGGCGTTACTACGCTCTTCATGATCTGACTATTTGACATCCCTTTACGATTCTCTTGGACGGCCTTGATGGCTTCGTCTTTTGTTAGCGCGCCATCGTTGTCTGCCAGAACCAGCAGTACTGCCCGCTGTAGTCCCGCCCGAACGTCAACCTTTCCGGAATCGCGCCAATCAGCCTCCTTCCCACGTCGGTGGAAGAGGCGAAACGTCTTGCCATCCTCGACAGCGATAGCCCAGTTCGCGAGACGGATCTGTGGTTTTTTCCGCGTCGAATCCTGCTTGTCATCACCAGCCGAGTGTTCAGAATCTGCGCCATCCTGCTTGTCAATTGCCTCTTTTCCGCGCTCAGCCGCGGTGGAAGATGGAGTCGGTACGTAGCCGCCCGCGTCGATATTGGGCTTGTGTATACTCGCGGCATCGCCAACGATAGTTTGACGGCATTGTGCCATTGCCGCATTTGATTCTGCCTCGACAGCCTTACGCAGGCCGTTGCAGTCATAGTCGACAAACGTTTTTAGTTCCTCCCGGATTTCCTGCCACCGCAGTCTCACTAACTCGTCGGCAGCCTTTATGGCATCGCAGCAGACCAACGTGGGATTCACGCGACGCCACACGGACCAAAGGTACGTGACGACCGTGTCGTGTAGCGCCCACGCAGCACGGTGAGCCATCGACTCCTCACGCAACTCAATTGTTAGCGGAAACTTCTTTTCATAGTGTATCCCGTCTGGTCCATGATGCATCTTCGTGCGCCTCGGCACGTTCACGGGAACGTTCACGGGAGCAATAAGATGATCTACTTTGTCAACATTTGATTTGCATTGATAGTTCGGATCGAGCAGTTCGCTGATCGCCCGCGCAGCCTGACGCGGCTGATCGTCGCGAATCCCTTCAAGCATTCGTTTCAGGTTGTCGCAAACGGCTAAAGTGTAAATGGCAGCAGACTTGAGATTATCGACCTCCTGCTGATGAAAGACATAAACGCGACTGTCTGACATGGTGTCACTTCCTGATAGTGACCTGAATGAAAGAAAAAGCGGCAGCCAGATCAGGTATCTGGTTTTCGGGGATCAGCCTAGCCGCGACAATGAATTTTATCGCGATGCTATTATCAAAGCCAGACCGCAACTAGGGTCTAGCCATGCTGCTCATGACACAGTTTATTGCGTACCTACAGTGAGCATCTTTTTGCGACGTGCAACAAAGCCCATGCTTATTGCTCCAATGCTCCACAGAGCGATTGCGGTTGGTTCAGGGACAGCGACTGGCACCCCTGGATTGATATTGAAATCCAATGAGCCGAATGCGGTTGCTCCCACCTGGTCGGATGCATATCCGTTTGATACATCGAAAGCCCAAAAGGCTTCGTAATCGTGCCCTGGTAGAAGCACGCTTGGCAACTGTCCCATGAAGAGGTTGGCGGTCGTGCCAGCTTGCCCACCGACAACGAACAATCCATTTTGAGATAATTCGCTTATCTGAACGTTTCGATAAATGACTCTCTCGACGCCTCCTCCTAACATAGATTCCGTTAAAGTGACGGCAAGTGCCATACGGGCATTCCCGTTAAGGCTGAGGAAGCCTGTAGCACTAAATAAGGAGGCCTCAGTCACGGTAAAGCGGACGGATTCAAACGCGTTTACCCTAGAATCAAGTGCGTCGGTAAGTGCGAGAGAAAAATCTGCCTGAAAAGAGGCGACGCTCCCTGCTGCGATGTGGGCAATTGACACGCGGCCTTCGGTTCCCCCCAACGTTGTTGCATCTAAAGTGGCGATGAATGGGAGGGCGCTCGAATCGACTGTTATTGACTGACTGTCGCTGGTGGTGTTTCTTGCAGTTAAACTCGAAACAGATGAATGCACCATAAATGCCGCGGAAGCAGTCTGACAGCTGAATACGATTCCAAGAAACCAACTAATTGCCGAACAACTTGTTAATCGTTTCACAGCTATCTTTCCAATAAATGCACGCACCCATCAAATGGGCACTGAAATATCAAATCCGTCGAATAGCCTAGTCGCAGCAAACGCCAAAAGCAAAAAAAGCAAAAAAATCACCCCCCCCATTTTGCCTGACTACCCATGTGTGGCGGCGGCAGAGGGCGGCCGACTCTCGCAAGCTTTCAACTTGATTGTTGGGGATGCTCACCGATAGACGAGCCATTTAACGCCGATTTAACGGGCGTTGATGACGCAGGCGGTCAGCTTGATAGGCTAGAAATTCTTTGTCTATGCGGGAGCCATGATTGCCCCCAGAAAGCAAGTGCACGTGTCATACGTCTTGTTTTCCTTGGGCCTTTTGGCCCGTATTGGCTTGCTCGTTGTTGCCATCGCACAACAACGTGATATTGATCTTTCCACTTATGGAATTTTACGCCTATTAGTATCCTCACTGGCAGGAGCACTTGGTATTGTTCTCGTCACCCTCAAAACTAAGCAAAAGAGAGACAGCCTCTAACCATCGATTTCAACACATGACTGTACAGCGGAGCGTGTAATCGCTTCTCGAAAAATGCGTTGATCTTAAAAGCATTTGCTTCCGACGTATATCTCTCGATGTGCACTTCACTTCACTGCACGCCCAACGCCTTGAAAACTGCATCAACCGGATCAGCGTAGAATCCTGTTTGGAACTTTGCGAACAACTCGCCAGGGATGGTTGGGATGTCTTTCACACTCGCCATCGGCAGCAGGATGCGTTTGGCTCCGGCATCGAAGGCGACCTGCAAGGACTCGGCTAAGTTTTCGACCGGGATGATGTTTCCTCCCAGACTCATGCTTCCCAGGACGACCATCTGTTGTTGCAGTGGCTTGCCGAAGACTGCCGAGCAAAGTGCCACGAATGAAGCCAGTGTCATGGCATTCGTTGGCCCGGTGTTGTGCAGTTCAACGATGTGCAGGTGGTAATCGTGGTCCCCAGGCTTGATCGAAGCACTGACCCGGTGAGCATTGGCCTTGAAATAGTCGAAGCCGACCTTGATCGCTTCCTTTGCCGCTGAATTGGAACCGAGGCCCGATGTCTTCAGCGTTCCATTACCCGCAGTCACCTGTGTTTCGAGTCGGTACAGGCCGAGATGCGATCCCGTGCCGCCCGTGGAAACCGTGTGCATGACGCCAGGATTCAACGGACCATCCGGGATCAGCGAACCGCCGCCTTGTTCCGGCACGCTGATGAACTTCTCTTCCATCGTTTCGATGTCGATGTATGAGAAGTGAACGTCGAAGAACTCCATGCCGCCGATCTTCTTCAATTGTTCCTTCACACGGCGACGAGCTTCGAGAGCGTATTCCAAGCAGCGGCGAACGGCTTCCTTGTCATATTCTTCGGTGGGATACAGCAGCTTTAGCAGACCAGAGACGGTGTGTTTGACAGCAATGGTATCCCGCTGATTCAGATCACGGCCCAGCTTGAAAAACTTGTTGATGGCATCGCCGAAGTTGCGCTTCCGCATCTCCCGCAGCCACTCGGCCAGATAGTCGACGATAAGGCCATATTGGTCCGTGAAGAACTCAGGCCGCATTTTGGGAATCTCCCAGCCTGGGACATAGGCATGGAAGCGATCGAAGAACGCCGAGTCGATCATTGTCTCAGGGAATGGGGCGAAGAGATGGCTCGTCTTGACCAGCGTATCGACCGGTTGGTTGATGTTGCCGACGAACACCATTGAGGCATAAGCATTGATGGAATCACGGCCACGGGCGAATGAGCCGCTGGCCATGTAATCCTTCATGATCTGGACACCATCTTTGTCCTTGAAGGAGATGCCCGCCACTTCATCGAAGGCCACCACGTCCCACAATCCGACCAATCCGACCTGTCGCCGAGCCATGTTGTAGAACAGGTTGGCGACCGTGGTTTGACCGCCCGACACCAGAATGCTGTTCGGGCTGATTTCTTTGTAAATGTGGCTCTTGCCCGTGCCTCTTGGCCCAAGCTCTGCGAGGTTGTAGTTGTTTTCGACCAGCGGAATCATGCGGGCCAGAAGGTGCCATTTCACTCGCTCTTGAAAATTCGTTGGCTCCATGCCGGTTGAACGCAGCAGCACGTCAATCCACTGCTGCTCGGTGAACGCACGGCGTCCTTGAAACAGTTCATCCATGTCCATGTTTGGCATCTGGATCGGCTTCAAGTCTCGCAGCAGGAAGGGTGAACCCTTCTGATCTTCCTCAAAGAAATACTCCAGAGTGGCGATACACCAGATGCCACCGACCAGCAGCTTTTCAAACTTCTTGACGATGTTGCTGGGAACTTCAATCCGACTGACGCCCAGGTTACCAAGCAACGCCTCGTAAACGTCCCGCTTCTCGTTGAGCGTCACGGTCACTTTGTCGATGACCTTAAGACTGCCACGCTCACGGATCGTGGACTTCACCTTCTCGGCTTCATCGGGCCGGACATAGTTCTCGGCCAATACTTTTTTGACCGTCTGTAGTCCTTCGTTGATTACCGTCTCATCGTTCGAGGCGCAGTAATTCCCCAGTAGGTACTCCAGGACGTACACAGGCACGTTCGCCCCCTCTTTGACCAACTTGGTCAAATCTTTGCGAACCACCTTGCCGGGGAAATTCCGGTTGAGGAGATCATCCAGCCCGGTATCGGGAGTCATGTTTTCAGAAGTCATCGGTGAACGCCCTGTCGATAATCACTTCCACGCTCTGCTGCTCGATGCCGGTTTCAGCATCCCGCAGCACAAGGCGGTATGGAGTTTTCTTGTTGTATTGCCGCTCTTTGAGGACGAGGCTGACCCACTTCTTCCGCTCGTCCAAGTTGCCGGAACTGCTCTCGAATTTCACTGACTGGATGTCAGTGACAGGTTCCTCGCCCTCGTACACAGCTACTCGAAGTGTGATCGGCTTCACTCTGTCGCTCACAGCTTCCATTTGGATTAACTGGAAGCGGTGCTGGCCTGTGGTCATCCGATGGTTGACGCCTAACACTTGAACCGTCACTGGTCTGGTCTTGGTTTCCAGTGCTGACTTTCCTTTGAGTTGCTTCACCGTGATGATCGGGACCACAATCTCTTGAGGCATCGCCCCGCCGTGAACGAAGCGTGCGCCACCAACAAAGTGAAAGAGATTGGCTCCCTTGGGAATCCAGAACTCCATGTCACCCTCGGCACCGGCAGTCACGCTCAACTTGCCATGCCATGCCGCATCGTGATCGGGAAGATTTGGGCCGAGCAGGTAACGCTTCTTTGCCAGTATCGTGCTGTCCGGCTTTTCCTTCAGCTTGCTCTTGTCCGTTTCCACACGAGCGGTTTCCGTGAACAGGAAACCGTGGTCGGCGGTGACAACGATATGATTGCCATTCAGGTTGTTGACGATGTAACCGACTATAGCCGCCAGTTCATCAATCGCGCGGCGTACAGCCTCAAAGGTATGTCCTTCGGTCTTGCCATCGTCCCCCACAGAATCGACCGTGTTGTGGTAGATGTAGACGGCCCGCTTATCCTTCACGAAATCTCGGCCCTCGTCCTTTTTCTTCGCCATCAACTCGTCGTACTTACACGCTAGACCGCCTACGGATTGCAGGATGCCGTCACGCTCACTGGCAATGCTCGACTTGCCATCCACCAGCACGTCGGTTCCCCCATTTGGAAGAACACGGTAGGCCAGCTTCTTGTGCGGAAGCAGGCTCGCCATGCCCAACGCCGTGTACGATGGCAGGACACCGAGCTGCGAAGACAACGTGGCCTCGAAGCGATACTTGCCGTTGAGTTCTGTGGTGAGTTCCTGGGCTGCTTCATACCGGAAGGCATCACTGATGATGACGAACGCTCGCCGGTTGTCACCTTCATCCAGCCAAGGACGCACATTGCGGTCGTAGAAGCGATGCTGGTTGGGAACCTTCTCTATCTGCCATTTAGAAAGCAAACCGCCATTTCCAGAATTTTGGTGCGGCTCCATGAACTCGCCCCAGGCGAGTGCCAAGTTGGTCAGATACCAATTGACGTAGTGCGCTTCGATGTCGGCCCGCAGTGGCTTGAGGATGCTCCAGCCTGCCGCCTCAGCCATGTCTGCCGATTCGCAGAAGTGGCGATAGAGTTGATCGAAGCGGTATAGCTCGGACTCATAGGCCCCGTACATCGCCGCAGCGGTCGGGTAGTCAAAGCCGCTCTTGTGCTGATTCCTCAGCGCATTGAAATCCGCTGCCGCCACGAGTGCATCGTAGACGGCATGAAGGGCCTGTCGTGGGGCATCCGTGGAACCAGCCACAGTGAGCGAAGCCCAATGTCCCGATTGTCGGCGAGTGGCAATGGCTCGCACGTCGTCAGCGTTGATCGTATCGGCGGTCGTCTGAACTCGTTCCCGTAAGCTGCTGGCAATGCGCTTCTCCACCACCAAAAACGTCATCACTTCGGAGAGTTGGTCGATCTCTAGGTTTGGCAGATGATCTTCGATCTTGAGAATGGCCGCTGCGTCCGCTGAAAGCCGGTCGTAGCTCGTTCCCTTGCTGCTGCTGTCTCGCCACTGAGCCAAGCAAACAACGGCGTTTGGCCAGCCGGTTTTGGGCAGGAGCAGCCCACGGATCGACTGCGGCACATCACCTTTGAGATGATGGGCATAGTCGGTCAGCACGAGCCGCAGCAGGAAGTTCTTTAGCGTCGGATTCTCTTCCTCGTAGCCGAAGGTGGCTTTAACCATGTTCCAGAACGGAACGTCGAGATCAAACTTCTCAATCTGCCCGAACACGGCGGGTGGATTGTCGAGATCGAGTTCGCTTCCGGCCTCGATCCAGGCGTGGAAGATCGTTCGCACTAAGTTGAACAGTTCCGGCTGGTCGGCTTTGGCGACCACGGCAATCATCTTGCGATCCAGGTCAGCGGCGGCGTCATCTGGAGCGACGAGATTCTTGATCTTCTGGAGTCGGTCCTTGGCGTCGAAGAACTTGCGACGGTCGGAAACGTGGGTCCGCAGGTGCAGGTTCACCAGCCCCAATTCTTGAAGCAGGATGCTGGCTTTGTCTGCTCGGAAGCTGCGGCTGTACAACCGAATGTCGAGCAACCAGTCATCTTCGTAGTCCGGTTCTTCGGTCGGTGCGTAAAGCAGGAACTTGCCGTTGGGTTCCTCCCTCTCCAGACGGATTTTGGCTTCGAA
>Ga0207937_1000037_pt1 | contig 38059 bp, 45 predicted proteins | sample LakMenEpi04Sep11_FD_150668 | JGI IMG/M metagenome (GOLD analysis project Ga0207937, IMG submission 150668) | Freshwater microbial communities from Lake Mendota, WI - 04SEP2011 deep hole epilimnion (SPAdes) | ecosystem: Environmental > Aquatic > Freshwater > Lentic | place: Lake Mendota, Madison...
AATCATTTAATATTAACGCTGATGATATTAGAGAGCCCGCATGGGCACCTTTTGTAAAATAAATTAACTTAACTGGAGATTTGGAAAATGAAAAAGTCACTATTTCTTGCATCATTACTATCATTATTTTTGATCGGCTGTAGCTCAACACCGATTGTTGATGTATCAAAACCTGCGGGCCCTTCTGCATCGAACGATGAAAAAGATCTCGATTTAGCAAGCTTGCGCGATCCAAATAATATCTTGTCTAAACGTAGCATCTACTTTGACTATGATAAAGATGTGGTGAAAGCTGAATATAAAGATCTCTTGGCAGCGCATGCTCAATATGTGGCATCACATCCAAAAGCAAAAATGACTTTAACTGGCAATACGGATGACCGTGGCTCACGTGAATACAACGTTTCACTTGGCCAAAAACGTTCTGTGTCGGTTAAGAAATCTATGAATGTATTAGGTGCGCAAGATACACAAATCGAAACAGTGAGTTTTGGTGAAGAGCGTGCGGATACAAATTGTAAAGATGACGCATGCTATGGTAAAGATCGTCGCGTCGATATCTCTTACGAAAAAGAGTAAATAGTTAAGCTTTAATGAAAAAACTTATTCTTTTAGCATGTTTGTTTGCAACACCTTTACATGCGGCACTCTTTGAAGATACGGACGCTAGAAAAAAACTTCAAGAGATGCAATTAAAAGAAACTGAGTTAGAAGCTCGTATTGTCAATCTTGAGGCTGTCATTAAAAGTGGTAGCCTCAATGACATGCTGAATCAAATCGAATTAATGAAACAAGAGGTTTCCAAATTGCGTGGTGATATGGAAACCTTGCGTCATTTAAATGCTACGGTTGAACAACGCCAGAAAGATCTTTATCAAGATTTGGATGGCAGACTTCGAAGGATTGAAGAAAAATCAACTGCAGGCTCGCTTCCAACGCCCAACAAGGTCGCAGAAACACCCCCAACGCCCGAGATAAAAGCGCCTTCAGATCAAGAAGTTTACGATCAAGCGAACGCACTTTTAGATGGCTTAAAAAATAAAGAAGCTTTCCAAGCCTTTACTGATTTTATTAAGCAATTCCCCAATAGTGCATTATTACCTGATGCTAAATACGCTTTAGCTAATGCACAATTTAATCTAAAGAATTACAAAGCAACCATTGGCACCTATCAAAAATTACTCGATCAGCATCCTGACTTTGCAAAAAATCCAGAAGCTTTATTAGGTTTAGCCAATGCACAAATTCAATTAGCGCTTATCCCAGAAGCTAAAAAAAGCTTGAAGGATTTAATTAAAAAATATCCTAAGAGTGATGTCATACAAAATGCTCAAAAGCGCTTAAAAGTTTTAGAAAGTATTAAGCCCTAAAATTTTTACACCTTAACTTCTTTAGTCTTAAATTCTTAACGTGACACAACTTAAAATCTTTGAAATTTTTTATTCGCTGCAAGGTGAATCCTCTCGCATGGGATGGCCTACGATTTTTATTCGCTTAAGTGGATGTCCGATGCGTTGCCATTATTGTGATACAGCTTACGCTTTTCAAGGTGGATCGATGATGGATATCGAGGACATCATGACATCGATAAAAAAATATGACACCCGCTATGTCACAGTGACAGGGGGTGAACCGCTCGCACAAAAAGAAGTGCACAATCTTCTTAAGACCTTGGCGGATAGCAATTACGAAGTCTCGATTGAAACGGGCGGTGGACTTTCTATCAAAGAGGTCGACCCTCGGATTAAAATTATTTTAGATATCAAAACGCCTGAGTCAGGTGAAGAGAAAAAGAATCATTGGGAAAATTTAGAGATTATTGAATCAAAAGATGAAATTAAGTTTGTGCTTTGCAGTCGCGAGGATTATGACTGGGCTAAAAAAATACTTGATCAATATAAACTCACACAAAAATGTAGCGTCTTATTTTCCCCTGTGTATCAAAAACTAGATGTCACTGATTTAGGGAATTGGATTTTAAAAGATCAGCTGCATGTGCGCATGCAAATTCAATTGCATAAATTACTCTGGGGAGAAAAACCGGGTGTCTAAAGCTGTCGTTCTTTTATCAGGAGGCCTGGATTCAGCCACCACGTTAGCGATTGCAAAAAATGAAGGTTATGAATGTTATGCCTTGAGTGTCAATTATCACCAGCGCCATATTGCCGAGCTCGAAGCTGCTAAAAAAATTGCTTTACTGTTTAAAGTACAAGATCATAAAACGGTTGAGATGGATTTAAGTTGGATGCTTACTTCAGCGCTGACTAATCCTGATTTAAAAGTACCAACCGAATTAACGTCTCATATTCCGATTACTTATGTGCCCGCGCGAAATACCTTAATGCTCACTTTGGCGCTAGGTTGGGCGGAAGTGATCGGTGCGCATGATATTTTTATAGGGGTCAATGCCGTCGATTATTCAGGTTACCCTGATTGCAGACCCGAATATATTGAGCAATTTCAGAAAATGGCTAATTTAGCCACCAAGTCAGCTGTAGAAGGGCAAAATATTCAACTTCACACCCCGTTGATTCATCTTTCTAAAGAAGCCATTATTCTTCAGGGTATGAAATTGGGCGTAGATTATAGTTTAACTGTCTCCTGTTACCAGGCTGACAAAAATGGCCGTGCATGTGGCGTCTGTGATTCTTGTCGTTTAAGGCAAAACGGCTTTAAAGCAGCTGGGGTTAATGATCCCACCTCTTACCAATAGACCAAAAGAGACCTTAAATTCTTGTCTTTAAAGTGATTTTGCTTGCCAAATATGCCAAAAATAGCGTAAAATCCGCCCCTTTCTTAAGAAAATTTTTAACTAATTGAAGAGTGTAAATTATGGTAATTATTCGACTTTCTAGAGGCGGTTCAAAAAAGACCCCTTTTTACAATGTAGTAGTGGCAGATTCAAGAAATCGCCGCGACGGACGCTTTATTGAGCGTATTGGTTTTTATAACCCAATGGCTAAGATTGGCACCGAAGCACTTCGTATTGATAACGAACGTGTGACACATTGGAAAGGTCATGGCGCACTCCTCTCAGATTCAGTTCACCGTTTAGTTAAACTGCATGCAAAAGGCCCAGAAGCAATCGTGGCTTTAAAGAAAAAAGACGCAGATAAAGTAGAACTCAGAAAAGCTAAAGAAGCCGCTAAAAAAGCTGAAGAATTAAAAGCAGCGATGGATGCTAAAGAAGCAGAAGAAAAAGCGAAGGCAGCAGAAGCTGCAGCAGCGCCTGCGCCTGCAGAAGCAGCAGCTCCAGAAGTAATAGCCGAAGCAGCTCCAGTTGAGGCAGCTCCAGAAGCGGCCCCAGTAGAAGCCGCAGCTCCTGAAGCAGCTCCAGCTGAGGCGACTGAACCACCAGCTGAAAGCGCTTAATGTTTTGATTCACTTGTTGATACAAGTGATATGAGTGAGAGAGAAAAATTTATCATGGCACGCATCAGTGGGCCATATGGTGTCAAAGGTTGGATCAAGATCCAGCCCTTCACGGTAGATATCAATCAACTTCTGAACAAAAAAGAGTGGCTTATTGGGGATGAAAAATCATCCATAAGTTATCCGATCGAAACATCAAAAATACACGGCAATAGTATCGTTGCTAAGTTGGTAAATATCGATGATCGAGATGCAGCATTTGGGTTAAGAAATAAAACAATTTTAATACCCAAGCATGAGTTACCCGCCTTAGAAAAAGGCGAATATTACTGGAATGATTTGATGGGACATGCCGTCATCAACCAGAAACAAGAACATTTAGGTGTTGTTCAAACTTTTCTGGAAACAGGAGCGAACGATGTCTTAGTCGTTAAGGGCGACAAAGAGTATTTAATCCCTTTTATTCCGCATGTAATTTTAAATGTGGATATGGAAAAAAAAGAAATTGAAGTCGACTGGGATAAAGATTTTTAAATGAAACCTTTATCTTTTGATGTGGTGACACTTTTTCCTGAGATGTTTCAAGCATTAAAGGATTTCGGTATTACCTCTCGCGCATTTCATGAAGCGTTTGTAGATTTAACGTTATGGAATCCAAGAGATTTTACGAGTGATGCACATCGCACGGTAGATGATAGGCCTTATGGCGGCGGCCCTGGCATGCTGATGATGATTGAGCCTTTAAAGAAGGCGATCGATGCGGCTAAAAAAGCGCAAATGAATAAAGGTATTCAAGATGTGCGAGTGATTCATTTATCCCCAAGAGGATTGCCACTCACACATCAAAAAGTAATGGAATTGTCAAAAGCTTCAGGGCTCATTTTTTTAGCGAGTCGTTATGAAGGGGTTGATGAGCGGTTGATCGAAAGTAGTGTCGATGAAGAAATTTCAATTGGTGACTACGTATTAAGTGGCGGGGAATTACCCACCATGGTGGTGATGGATGCCATTATTAGGCAACTACCAGGGGTGTTAGGTGATGATAACTCAGCTATTGAGGATTCGTTTGTGAATGGCTTACTTGATTGCCCTCACTATACGAGGCCTGAGGTGTTCGAAGGATCCAAGGTGCCGGATGTATTATTGTCGGGTAACCATGCTAGAATTAGCGCCTGGCGATTTCAGCAATCGTTAGCGTTAACCAAGGTCAGACGACCTGATTTGTTGGCCGCAAGGCTGTTGACTAAAGAAGAGACTCGGCTGCTTCAAGAAATTGATAAGCAGGAACAAGACTCTATATAACTAAAAGGAACGGATTATGGCAGATATTATTCAATTATTAGAGCAAGAAGAAATTGCTCGTCTAGGTAAAACCATCCCTAGCTTTGCACCAGGCGACACAGTCGTAGTCGGTGTAAATGTAGTCGAAGGTACAAGAAAACGTGTGCAGCTTTACGAAGGTGTTGTAATTTCAAAAAGAAATCGTGGCCTCAATTCAGCATTCACTGTGAGAAAAATTTCATCAGGTGAAGGTGTTGAACGTACATTCCAAACTTATTCTCCACTCATCGCATCGATCGAATTAAAACGTCGCGGTGATGTGCGTCGTGCAAAACTTTATTACTTACGTGAGCGTTCAGGAAAATCTGCGCGTATCCGTGAAAAATTAGATGCACGCGAAAAAGAAATTATTCAAGATATTCCAAAAACAGAAACACCGAAGGCGGCAGCGCCTGAGGCGGCTCCCGATAAGGCAGCTGAGTAATTTAAAAAGCCCCGTTAAAGCGGGGCTTTTTTATTTGTGTTAATCTTTTTCTATGGTGAAGAAAACACGAGATCCCATTGTTATTTCTGATGACGAAAAAAAAGTCATCGATCAATTTATTGATCACCTATGGCTTGAAGATGGTTTAGCCAAAAATACTTTGGAGAGTTATCGTTTTGATTTAATGCAGTTCTCCGAATTTCTAAATGGAAACATTAAGAAAATATTATTAGAGGCTCATCAAAGCGATATTCAAGCTTATCTCGCTAATAAATTTAGTCATGTCAAAGCAAGAAGTATTTCAAGACTGATCGCAACACTGAGACGTTTCTATCGATATCACTTACGCGAACGTCATATCAATGAAGATCCTACCCTTCATGTAGAAGCCCCAAAGTTACCGAAATCACTTCCTAAAAGTTTAAATGAAACTGAGGTCGAATCTCTTTTAAAAGCCCCTCAAATCGAAACACCCTTAGGTCTTCGAGATCGCGCGATGCTAGAACTTCTTTATGCCTGTGGTTTGCGTGTGACTGAACTTATTAGTCTAAGAGTGACTGAAGTGAGTTTAAGTGATGGTGTGATTCGCGTCACAGGTAAAGGCAGCAAAACAAGATTAGTCCCTATGGGCGAAGTGGCTGTCGAATGGATTGATCGTTATTTAAAAGAAGCAAGACCCCATATTCTTAATCAGCATGTGTCGGACGATTTGTTTGTCACACAACGTGGAGAATGTATGACGCGACAATCATTTTGGCATTTAATTAAACGCTATGCATTGATCGCGGGCATCCAAAAAACATTATCACCACATGTCTTACGACATGCTTTTGCCACACATCTACTTAATCACGGTGCAGATTTAAGAGTCGTTCAAATGTTATTGGGGCATGCAGATATTTCAACGACACAAATTTATACACATGTGGCACGCGAGCGTTTAAAAAAACTTCACGAAACACATCACCCGAGAGGTTAAGGACGACTTCCTTTTTCAAAGATGACACCGACAGCTTTCACTTGCGGCAAAATCTGAGGTTTTGAAATTTTAAGCTTCATCCAGGGAGACTTAAATTCTTTTTCTAATGTTTCAATAATGAGATGAGCCAAAGGCTCTAATAATTTAAATGTGTGACTTGATGTGATGGCTTTAATGCGCTCAGCAACGATGCCGTAATCAATGGTATCTCGAATTAAATCAGAAGTCGTTGAGGCTAATTGTGGCAAAGCCATTTCAAGATCAATCACCAATATTTGAGGTAATGCGCGTTCCCAATCTGAGACGCCAATAATGGTTTCAACCTTCATCTCTTCTATAAAAATAAGTGGGGCCGTCATGAGCGCTTCAAAAAATTGTAAAATAGAGGTTTCATTATAAAGTGATTTTCAAATGATGAACGTGATTTACATTCTTTTTAGTTATCTCATGGGTGCTATTTCATTTGGCATCGTGATGAGTCGTTTATTTTCTTTGCCTGATCCTCGCACGATAGGCTCAAAAAATCCAGGCGCCACGAATGTCTTAAGAACAGGAAAAAAATTAGCTGCATTATTAACCCTTCTAGGTGATGCTCTGAAAGGTTCTTTGACAGTCAGCTTAGCGCAATATTTTGAATTGTCTCCGGTGATGGTAGCGCTTGTTGCAATTGCCACACTCATAGGACATATTTTTCCTATTTATTATGGCTTCAAAGGGGGTAAGGGGGTTGCAACGGCTGCAGGTATTCTCTTTATGTTTTCGTGGATGATGGGATTCACAGTATTAGCTATATGGTTCGCTGTGTTTATCATCTGGCGTTATTCATCTTTGGCGGCCATCATTGCAGCAAGCTTATCCCCTGTGATGGGCTTTTTTTATGCCATTGATTTTTATCAATTGATTGCATCGTCCATCATTGCGCTGATTTTAATACTTCGTCACATTGATAACATTAAACGCTTAATCAATGGCACCGAATCAAGTTTTAGAGAGAAGAAATAATTTTTTAAGCGAGTTGCCATCTGGGTTTAACTATAAAACTAAGATCACGTTTTAAGGAAGTTTCTAATCGCATCGCGCCAGCAAATGCAATCATGGCGCCATTGTCTGTGCAGAATTCTAAGCGCGGAAAAAAAACTTCATAATTTTTTTTAGATAATTCAGTTTTTAATTTTTCACGTAATTGCTTATTTGCACCCACACCCCCTGAAACAACAAGATGTTTCAAGTGTGTTTGATCGAGTCCTGCGAGACATTTTTTACTTAAGACATCAGTGATCGCTTCCTGGAATGCAAAAGCAATATCAGCTTTGATTTCATCTGTTAAATTTTCTTGTGCGCGGATTAAATGCAACACTGCCGTTTTTAATCCACTAAAACTAAAATTTAAATCTTTGCTATGTATCAGCGGTCTCGGTAAATCAAAACGAGGCTTTCCTTTTTCAGCTAAAAGTGACAAAGCCAATCCGCCTGGGTAACCTAAGCCTAATAATTGTGCTGTTTTATCAAAAGCCTCCCCTGCAGCATCATCTAAAGTGTCACCAATAATTTCATATTGACCGATTTTTTTCACATGGATAATTTGCGTGTGACCCCCAGAAACCAAAAGGGCTAAAAAAGGAAAAGTAGGCGGATCTTTTTCCAATAAGGGGGCTAATAAATGCCCCTCTAAATGATGGATCGGAACCGTAGGGATTTGAAGTGCAAAGGCTAGCGCCTCAGCGAGCGAACTTCCAACCAACAAAGCTCCAGATAAACCAGGGCCTTGCGTATAAGCAATGGCATCCACATCTTCTTTTTTAACCCCTGTCTTTTTAAAAAGACTTTCAAGTAAGGGCAAAATAAGCCTAATATGGTCACGGGACGCTAATTCAGGGACTACGCCGCCATAAGCTTCATGAAGGTCGACTTGAGAATGAAGCACATGACCTAAAAGACCTTTTTCATTGTCAAAAAGGGCGAGTCCAGTCTCATCACAGGAGGTTTCAATACCAAGTACCAGCATGGGTTTAAGGCTCAAAAAAGATTGATAAATGAGTAGATTAGCATTAAAATAACGGACTTTTCCGAAATTCCATTTTGGGAAAACACACAAAAACGCATTATTTAAAATAAGAGAGTTTAATGTCAACAGTACGTGTAAAAGAAAACGAGCCATTCGACGTAGCACTTCGTCGTTTCAAGCGCTTAATTGAGAAGACCGGTCTTATCAACGACTTACGTGCGCGTGAGTTCTATGAGAAGCCAACGTGGGAACGTAAACGTAAAGCTGCTGCGGCAGTGAAGCGTCAGTACCGTCGTCTTCGCAATCAAATGCTCCCCCCAAAATTATTCTAATTTTTTAAGATGTCCTTAAAAGTAAAAATTACTGAGGACATGAAGGATGCTATGCGCGCTAAAGACGTCGTTCGTCTTGGCACAATTAGACTTCTTCAATCAGCTATTAAACAGCGTGAAGTCGATGAGCGTATTGAATTGACGGATCAAGATGTCATGGCTGTCATTGAAAAAATGTTAAAGCAACGTCGTGATTCCATTGAAGCCTACGAGTCTGCAAAAAGACAAGATTTAGCTGATGCTGAAAAAGCTGAAGTGGTAATCTTACAAAGCTATCTTCCACAAGCGCTAACTGACGAAGAAGTGAGTGCCATTTTAGCTGCTGCGATTAAGGCCACAAACGCCACAAGCATTAAAGAGATGGGTCAAGTGATGGCGATCGTCAAACCACAAGTAGTGGGTCGAGCAGATATGGGTAAATTATCAGCCCTCATCAAACAAAAGCTTGGTTGATAGCCTCCCAAAAAACTCAATATAAAAATTTAAAAAAATGATGAAGGGGCTTAAGGCTCCTTTTTATTTTTAAGCTATGATTAAACGCATATGATTCCAGAGTCGTTCATCCAAGAACTTTTAAATCGTGTCGATGTGATCGATGTGATTGATAAAAGCGTACCTTTAAAAAAAGCCGGTAGTAACTATGTGGCTTGCTGTCCTTTTCATCAAGAGAAGTCGCCTTCATTTACAGTAAGCCCTTCGAAACAGTTTTACCATTGCTTTGGTTGTGGTGCGCATGGGTCAGCTTTAAGTTTCTTAATCGAATATCAAGGCATGAGCTTCGTGGATGCGGTAGAAGACCTCGCGAAATCAGTGGGTCTTGCTGTGCCCCAAGATTCGCAAAGAATTTCCCCCGAAGTTAAAGAAAAAAATTTAGCGCTTGGTGAAGCTCTAGAGCTCGCGTCTCAGTATTATCAAAGTGCGTTAAAAAAATCAGAACGCGCGATTGAGTATTTAAAAAAACGTGGGCTTACAGGGCAAATCGCAAAAACATTTCAATTAGGATATGCCCCCGAAGGTTGGCAAAATTTAGAAAGCGTATTTAAAAAATACGATGATGAAGCGCTTAATATTGCGGGTCTTGTCTTAAAGAATGATCAAGGTAAACGCTATGATCGTTTCCGTGATCGCATCATGTTTCCTATTCATAATATGAAAGGCGAAATTATTGGATTCGGTGGGCGAGTAATCAATCCCGAAGATACGCCTAAATATTACAACTCACCTGAAACACCACTCTTCCAAAAGAGCCAAGAGCTCTATGGTCTTTTTGCAGCGCGTCGATCGATTCGTGAAAAAGGTTGTGTTCTCGTAGTAGAAGGCTATATGGATGTCGTAGGTCTCGCCCAATTTGGTGTGACGCATGCAGTCGCGACATTGGGTACCGCCACATCTGCATTCCATATTAAAAAATTAATGCGCCAAACTGATACGATTATTTTTTGTTTTGATGGCGATAATGCAGGACAAGCGGCAGCTTGGCGCGCCATGATGAATGCACTTCCGAGCCTGAATGATAAAGTTGTTTTGAAATTTTTATTTTTACCTGAAGAGCATGATCCTGATAGTTTTATTCGATTGCATAGCAAGGAAGCTTTTGAATCGATGATGCAAGAAGCGATGCCTTTGTCGCAGTACTTAATCCAGCAATTAACGGAAAAAAATCATTTAGCGACTCAAGAAGATAAAGTGAAATTTTTAAATGAAGCAGAGCCTATCTTAAAAGAGATCACGGCGCCTAAATTAAGCTTACTTTTACGTAAACGTTTTGCGGAATTGCTTCATTTGAATGATAAAGAAATAGATCAATTGCTTCATGTGGCACAGCCTCAATTTCAAGCCAATAAATCCTATGTTAAAACAAAGGGAAAGCTTCCAGCATCAGTCAAACGTCAATTTATTTTACTTCTTATCTTAAAGCCCCAGCTGGCCATGAGCGAAGATTTAGCGTTGGCTCAAACAGAATCTTTTGAAGATGATTTACTTAAAAAAGTCTTAGAAATTGCCTTAAATCAACCTGAATCGAAACCTTCTTCAATCCTCCATGGTCTTAAATCACAAGTAGATAATGTGGTGATGGACTTAGTCAATGAGGAGCTTACCCACTTTGATGATCAGATCCATTTTGAGTCTGAAATTGAGGGGGCGAGAAAAACCCTCCTTGAACAGGGAAAAGCGTCTAAAACGAAGGCCCATTTTAGCGCTTTGAAAGACAAGCCTTTAAGTAGCTTAACAAATGAAGAAAAAGAACACCTTAAAACGCTTACCCAAAGACCCAAAACACCCCCTAAAACTTAAGCCTTTCATTGACCAAAAAGGCCCTTTTTGGTACACTTGAAGGTTACGCGTTTATTTATATTTTGTTGATTTATAAGGCAAAATAAGCCCTAACAAGAAGAGGTAGAGCATGGCCAGACCAAAAAAAGACCCGTCGCAAAAAAAGAACCCCAAAATGAAAGATTTCTATGGAAATGCGAATGACGCAAATCCTCAGGCTATCGAAGAGCGACGTGCCCGTCTTAAAACCTTAATCGTCCTTGGTAAAGAGCGAGGCTATGTAACTTTCGCTGAAATCAACGACCACTTGCCTGACGAAATTCAAGAGTCAGAACAAATTGAAGGCATTGTGAGCATGATCAACGATATGGGGATCATGGTCTATGAACAAGCGCCTGATGCAGAAGCGCTCCTCATGGCAGATGTGCCACCTCCTGTGACAGATGAGGAAGCGGCTGAAGAGGCTGAGCAAGCCCTTGCCACTGTGGATTCTGAATTTGGAAGAACAACTGATCCTGTGCGCATGTATATGCGTGAAATGGGAACTGTGGATCTATTAACGCGCGAGGGCGAAATTGAAATTGCAAAGCGCATTGAAGACGGTTTAAAACACATGGTGCAAGCGATTGCAGCATGTCCTACAACCATCACTGAACTTCTTGCGATGGTTGATAAAGTTGAATCCAATGAATTAAGTGTCGATGAAGTGGTAGATGGTTTAATCGATGTAGAAGTCGAAGCACCGATCGTGGCTGCTGAAGCCGAAGAGGAAGTCGAAGAAGATATTGATGCAGAAGAAGACGATGATGCAGATGGCGCCAAAGCCGCTGCGATTTCAGCTGAAGCGCTTGCTAAATTGCGTGAAGAAGTTTTAACGCGTTTTGCTGCGATTCGAAAAACTAATCAGAAGATGAATGATATTCGTCTTAAAAAAGGTATTGACGATCCTGCGTATAAAAAACTCCATGAATCTGTTTTAAAAGAACTCATGGAATTTAGATTTTCAGCGAAACAAGTAGAAGCTCTTTGTGACTCCGTTAGAAATCGCGTGAATCAAATTCGTATACACGAAAGAAAATTGATGGACTTCTGTGTGGAAAAATCAGGTATGCCTCGCACACATTTTATTAAGGGCTTTCCCGGTAATGAAACGAATCTCAATTGGCTTGTCGATGAATTAAAACTAGACAAAGCTTATAACGCAAAATTAGAACGCTTTAAGCATTCCATCGTAGACCAGCAAGATCAATTAATTGCGATTGAAAAAGAAGCAGGTTTATCGATTAAAGATTTAAAAGAAATCAATAAGCAAATGACGACAGGTGAAGCAAGAGCTCGTCGTGCAAAACGTGAAATGATTGAAGCTAACTTACGTCTTGTGATTTCGATTGCAAAAAAATACACCAACCGTGGCCTTCAATTCTTAGACCTCATTCAAGAAGGTAATATCGGTTTGATGAAAGCCGTTGATAAATTTGAATATCGTCGTGGCTATAAATTTTCAACGTATGCGACTTGGTGGATTCGACAAGCGATTACTCGCTCTATCGCCGACCAAGCAAGAACAATTCGTATTCCAGTGCATATGATTGAAACGATTAATAAGATGAATCGTATCTCACGACAAATTTTACAATCCACAGGTGCTGAACCTGACCCATCAGTACTCGCTGAAAAAATGGAAATGCCCGAGGATAAGATTCGTAAGATTTTAAAAATTTCTAAAGAGCCTATCTCGATGGAAACACCGATTGGTGATGATGAAGATTCTCATCTTGGCGACTTTATTGAAGATGCAGCAACATTAACCCCGATTGATGCGGCTGTATACGGATCACTGCGTGATGTGACAGCAGAAATTTTAGAGTCTCTGACACCACGCGAAGCTAAGGTCTTACGTATGCGTTTTGGTATTGAAATGAATACAGATCATACGTTAGAAGAAGTGGGCAAACAGTTTGATGTCACGCGTGAGCGTATTCGACAGATTGAAGCGAAGGCTTTGAGAAAATTGAGACATCCAACACGCTCAGAAAGATTACGTAGCTTTTTAGAAAACGGAAAAGAATAAACTAATCTATCAGAGGGCCTATAGCTCAGTTGGTTAGAGCAGAGGACTCATAATCCTTTGGTCCCTGGTTCGAGTCCAGGTGGGCCCACCAAATTAGAATTAAAAAGTAAGTAAAAAGAAAGGTAACAATATGACAAAAGAAGTGGTATTAAAATATTTACAAAAGCACGGACAAAAAATTGATCACGAGATCGTAAAAGATACAGGGATTGATTTAAAAGAGTTAAGAAAAACTATTTCAGAATTACAAAGCAAGAATTTAATTCAGACATGTACCATTATTCAACATGGCGCCAAAGGTAAACTTGTTGAAGGTATTCAGTGTCGTATCGCAGGCTACACACCGCCAGCAGCGCCAGGTAGAAAAGCACCTGCTGCACCACCTCAGTAATTTGAATTAAATCTGACGCTCGACTTCGTCGATCATAGTGGAAGGCTTAATTTTTAAAGCGGTAGCTAACTTAAATATCGTATAGAGACTTGGGTCTTTATGGCCCATTTCTAATTCGCTGATATAAGCTCGAGAAAGACTAGATTCAATTGATAAGGCTTCTTGTGTGAGTTTTTTGCTAAGTCTTTTTTTTCGAAGAATGATACCGAAGGTGCTATCTATTTTGGAAAGTCTGTTCACTTCGGAACTATGCAGTATTTTAAAAAATAATTCTGTCATTCTTAGATGACATCGTCTGAAGGCAAAGTTGTAGCGCTTTTAAAAAAAATGCAACTTATAACTAAAATTAGTAGCTTCTTAATAGGTTAATATATTTGTATGAAAATTTTTATTTTAATTGGTATCGCTCTTGTATTTTATTTGCTTAGAGCAAATGTGATGGCAGCACCTATTTTAAAGATTGGTGATGACGCACCAACTTTTACACTTCCAGATAGCCAAGGCAATCAAGTCAGTTTGCCTGACTATAAAGGCAAATGGGTTGTTCTATATTTTTATCCGAAGGATGATACGCCTGGATGTACCAAGCAAGCTTGTCAGTTTAGAGATGATTTTAAAACGCTAGAGGCTTTAGGCGCTAAAGTCATTGGTGTAAGTATTGATGATAGCTTTTCTCATAAGAAATTTGCTGAAAAATATAATTTACCTTTTCCTCTTTTGTCAGATACTTCAGGGGATGTTGCCAATAGCTACGGGGCATTAAACAACTTTTTAGTAATTAAGCTTGCTAAAAGATATACGTATCTGATTAGCCCTCAAGGCAAGATTGCAAAAATTTATCTGAGCGTAGATACCTCAAAACATAGCCAAGAAATTATTGAGGATTTAAAAATACTTAAATAAAAAAATTTAAATCAAGAGTAATTGATCAATTTTTTCCGCTAATTCAAAATCTTTATCTGTAATGCCTGACGCGCTGTGGGTATGAGTTCTGATGATCAGTTCATTATGTTTAAATACGAGTTCTGGATGATGATTTAATTGGTTCGCAATTTTTGCAATTTCATTTGCTATGCGAATCGACTCATCAAAATTCTGCGTTAAGAATTTTCTTTCAATCGAAGGAAAAATATAAGACCAGGACGTACATTTAAGCGTTAATTTTTCTTCTATTTCTTTTGCGCTGTAAGCCATGGATTACCTTATTTGGTGATATTTGAGTTCTGCAATATCAATAATTTCTAAAGCTTTTTCATGCGTAGCCTCTAAAACGACAGGAGGTGCGATACCTTCTTCTAGAGCCTCAAGCCATCGGTTGGCACATAAACACCAACGATCTCCCTTTTTAAGTCCCATAAACTCATATTCAGGTCTTGGAGTCATTAAGTCATTACCTTTTAATTTAGAGAACTGGAGGAATTCCTGGGTAACTTCCGCACATACCGTGTGCTGGCCGATATCTTCGGGGCCTGTCTCACAGCATCCATTTCTAGTGAATCCTGTGATAGGGTTTAGGTTGCACACTTCTAATTTTGTGCCGAGAACATTTTTAATTGTCATTTTTTAAGACGCCACTATGAACGATATTTAAATCTTGGAGTCACATAGACCATGAAACATACGATAAGTTTATTTTTATTGCTCATTGCGACACAAGCAGAAGCAATCCCCACTTTTGAAAAATTATTAGAGCTTAATAATTCAATTGTAGTTGTTAATGTTGATTTTCCCGATGGCTCCTCAGGCACTGGAACAGGTGTTGTTGTGAGTAAGGAGTATGTTGCAACTGACTGCCATGTGATAGCGAATACAATGGGCGCCAATATTTCTAAATATGATAATACATATAAGCCAATAGCATTTAAGGCTGATTGGAAACATGATTTATGTTTATTAAAATTTGAAGAATTGCCATTTATACCAGTCTCGCTTCGAGACAGCCAAACACTGCAATATGAAGAAGATGTATTTAGTGTGAGCTATCCAAATGGGAGCAATGTGCCACAGCCATCTTATGGGTCCGTTAAGGCGATACATCGCTTGGATAGTAGTGTCATTATTAGATCAGATGCGGCCTTTGCTCTTGGTTCTAGCGGAGGTGGCCTATTTGATGAAAAATATAATTTAATCGGTATTACAACATTTAAAAGTCCAGGGCCTCAAGGATTCTTTTACAGTTTGCCAGTAGAGTGGATTAAAAAGCTTATGAAGGAACCTGATACTAAATCACTTAAAACCTTAGATATTCCTTTTTGGGCCATGCCATTCGAACAAAAGCCTTATTTTATGAAAGTGGTGATTCCTTACCAAAATAAAGAGTGGGATGCGCTTAAGTCTATTTCAGATTTGTGGATTAAAGAAGAGCCGAACTCATCTGATGCTTGGTATTTTTTGGGGCTAGCTGGCCAAGGAAAAAAAGATCTTAAAGCCGCGAAAGAAGCATTTTCGAAGGCTGAAAAAATAAACCCTAGACATGTGGATGCCATGATGGGCTTAGCAGACATAGCCGAATCTGAAAAAGATTTAGCAGCCCTACAAAATATTCAAAAAAAGGTCAATCAATTAAATACAAGTCTCGCAGAAGTTATTTTGAATAAATTAGATAAGTTAAAGTAAGATTTCTATCTCTATCTATAAACTTTAATAAAATATTTCATTATGTTAAAACAAGCTCTATTACTTGCTGAAAAAGGGTTGCTCCCAGACTCACTCATCCGTTTCGGAATCAGACAGCTTTTAAAGAAACGCCTTGATGAAATCAGTAATCAAGATTCAGAAAAATCACAAAATTTAAAAAGTACTTTTTTGAAAAGTATGGATGAATCCCCTATCGCTTTAGTTCCCCACCTTGCAAACAAACAACACTATGAAGTGCCGTCTTCTTTTTTTGATTTTTGTTTAGGTAAACATAAAAAATATAGTAGTTGTTATTGGGATAGCCAAACGAATCATTTAGATGATGCAGAATTTAATGCGCTGAATATCAGTGCCGCACATGCTGATTTAAAAAATGGACAAACTATTTTAGAGCTTGGATGTGGCTGGGGATCTTTAACGCTTTTTATGGCTCAGAAGTATCCGAAAAGTCGAATATTTGCGGTATCTAATTCAAACAGCCAAAGAGTTTTTATTGAGACTGAGGCGAAAAAAAGAAAGCTTAAAAATATTCATGTCATCACATGCGATATGAATCGATTCCAACCTAAAAATTTTAAGATTCCAAAAGCTTTTGATCGGATTGTCTCAATTGAAATGTTCGAGCATATGCGAAATCATAGAAAGCTTTATCGAATGCTTCATGATTGGTTAAAGCCCGGTGGCAAATTCTTTATGCATATTTTTGTGCATCAACATACACCCTATGCATTTGAAGTAAAAGATAAGGATGACTGGATGAGCAAATTTTTCTTTTCAGGCGGAATGATGCCAAGCGATGATCTACCTTTACATTTTCAAGAGCATTTAAAACTGAATCAAAAATGGTGTTGGGATGGAACCCATTATGAAAAGACAGCCAATGCATGGTTAGATAATATGGATGAGAAGAAATCAGACATTTATCCTATTCTTAGAAAAACATATGGTAATCAGCATGCGACACAATGGTTTAATCGGTGGCGTATTTTTTATATGGCCTGTGCTGAATTATTTGGATATCGTGATGGCCAGGAGTGGTGGGTTACGCATTATCAATTTCAGAGACCAAAGAAATAAATGAAATTAATTAATTTTGTACTTTTTCAGCTGGGCTGGTTTATCTCGGTATGGGGAGCTGCCAATCAAAAGCTACCTTTATCTATGATGGTTGTAGCTTTGATTTTATTGGCTCATATTATGCAAGCCTCGCGAAAAAAAGAGGCCACTCTGCTGCTATTGATCATCATGCTATTGGGCTCGATATTCGATCAGTTACTATTAATTACAAATTTAGTAACCTATCAGAATCAATTCTTTGATACTCTCGTACCTGTTTGGATTGTCGCTATGTGGGGATTATTTGCAACCACACTCAATCTCTCCTTGAGCTGGCTTAAATCTAATAGAGTGCTAGCTGTTTTATTTGGGTTTATCGGTGGCCCTGTAGCTTACTTTGCGGCAGAGCAATTAAATGCAGTTCAACTTACAAATCAATTTTCAATATATGCGCTAGCGCTTGGCTGGGCCATCTTAACCCCAGTTTGCTTGCTTATTGCAGGAAAGTGGAATGGATTTCGCACATGATCTATTTAAACGCATTAATCATTAATGTCTTATTTGCATTCCTTGGCTGGCTTATTAGCCTTAAAAAAAATAATGTGACTCATGTTGATATTATGTGGGGTTTATTTTTTGTACTCAATGCGATTTATTTTTATACAGCATTTACGCCGTCATTAAGGTCTGCTCTGGTTCTTTTATTAGTTTTTCTGTGGGGTGCTCGCCTTTCGATTTATCTTACGATAAGAAATTGGGGAAAATCAGAAGATGCGCGTTACTTAAAAATTCGAAAAAATAACGAACCCAATTTTAGATATAAAAGTGCCTATATTATTTTTGGACTCCAATCTGTTCTTTCATGGATCGTGGGATCGATTCTTTTTATTGCAATAGAAAATGATCATCCTTTAATTTGGATAGATATATTAGGGTTTTCAATAGCATTATTTGGGATTGTTTATGAGTCAGTCGCCGATTATCAATTAATGCTATTTAAGAGCAACATAAAAAATCGCGGGAAGCTTCTACAATCTGGGTTATGGAAATTTAGTCGGCATCCAAACTATTTTGGTGAGCTTTTAGTTTGGTGGGGCTTTTTTATGACAACCCTTACCACAGGAATTCATTTTAATTTAGTAACGCCACTTCTTATGACCTTTTTGATATTAAGATTTTCAGGTGTGACACTTCTTGAAGCTAATCTCGTTAAAAAATTTGATGAGTATCAAACTTACAAGAAAAAAGTAAATACTTTAATTCCTCGATTCTGGAAGGCATAATATGCGATATAAATATTCCCTACTGGCAGCATTTTTTTTATTATTGAATGGATGTATGAGTCAAGCCCCGATTAAAACGGTTCCTGAAGTAAACTTAAAGTCATTTATGGGGCCATGGTTTGTTATTGCTCACATTCCAACTTTTATTGAAAAAAATGCATTTAATGCCATCGAGTCATACGAATTAAATGAAGACGGTACGATCGGCACAACCTTCACTTTTAATGAGGGATCTTTGTCAGGCCCTGTTAAAACATATCATCCTAAAGGGTTTGTGATGAAAGGGTCTGGCAATGCCTTATGGGGCATGCAATTTATATGGCCTATCAAAGCACAATATAAAATTGTTTATTTAGATCAAAATTACCAAAATACGATTATTGCTAGAGATGATCGTGATTATGTGTGGATCATGTCACGCCAAAAAAAGATAGATCAAGATACATTGAAAAACTTAGTTAAAAAAATTGAAGATGATGGTTACGACATTAAGAAGTTACGTTGGATTGAGCATTCAAATTAATAATGAGTCAATTTTTTAAAAAACTATTTTTTTGGTTTGATAATTCTTTTCTTGAAGAAAAGTATGCATCAATCACAAATGGCAAGGAGATTGATTGGATGAGAGTTATTCCATTTATTCTTCTTCATTTGTCTTGTTTATTAATCTTCGTTGTAGGTTTTAGTTGGATTGCTTTTATACTATGTATCTCTCTTTTTGCCATTCGCATGTTCGCGATCACAGGTTTCTATCACCGTTACTTTTCTCATAAAACTTTTAAGACCTCCCGTTTCGTTCAGCTTCTTTTCGCTATGATTGGTGCTACTGCAGTTCAAAGAGGACCTCTCTGGTGGGCAGCGCACCATCGCGGTCATCATATGCACTCAGATACTTCTGAAGATAAGCACTCACCAAAAGAGCACGGCTTTTTGTGGAGTCATATGGGATGGTTTTTAACTAAATCAAATTTCGTGACTAATACAAAATTTATTCGAGAGCTCATAAGATTTCCAGAGTTGCGAATCATTGATCGGTTTGATCTTTTAATGCCTTTAGCATTATCGATTGGCTTATTTATTGCTGGTTATTACCTAAATCAATATGAACCACAATTAAATACGAATGGATTCCAATTATTCATTTGGGGATTTTCGCTCTCTACAGTGATGCTTTATCACGCCACTTTTTTAGTGAATTCAGTGGCACACCAATGGGGGAAAAAAAGATACGAAACTAAAGATACCAGTCGTAATAATTTTATTATTGCAATTTTGACGTTTGGTGAAGGCTGGCATAATAATCACCATCACTATCCAGGCTCTGCAAGGCAAGGTTTCTATTGGTGGGAAATAGATTTAACTTATTACGTTTTGAAATTTTTAGCGATGATGGGTGTGATATGGGATGTGCGCACGGTTTCTGACAATATCCGAGAATCTAAAAAAATAGAACATCTTCATCATTAGCTATGAAAATAGCAATTATAGGATCAGGTATCTCTGGCAATACACTTGCTTATCATCTAAATTCGAATCACCCCATTACGCTATTTGAAAATAACTCAAGAGTAGGTGGCCACTCACATACCCATGCCATCGATTTATTTAATCAAAAGTTTCATGTAGATACAGGTTTTATTGTCTTTAATAAAAAAACCTACCCACATTTTTTAGATCTATTACATGAGCTTCATGTGCCATACGAAAATAGTGCTATGAGCTTTAGTGTCAAAGATAGTCAAAAAGATTTTGAATATAATGGAACAAATTTAAATACACTGTTTGCGCAAAGAAAAAATCTTATAAGTCCTACATTTTATAAGATGATCAAAGAAATTCTTCGATTTAATAAAAAATCAACTTTACTTTTAAATAGCAATAAAGAAATAAGTTTAGGTGAGTATCTTGATCAAGAAGCCTACTCTGAATTTTTTAAAAAATATTATATATTGCCGATGGGCTCTGCTATATGGTCTTCTAACTATAAAACCATGATGGAATTTCCCGCAAAATTTTTTGTACGGTTTTTCGATAATCATGGCATGTTGAATGTCAATGATAGGCCCCAGTGGCTTACTATCAAAGGTGGCTCAGTGAATTATGTAAAAAAGTTAACTGCATCTTTTGCGAGTAAAATTAAGCTCAATGAAAAAATACAGTCTATTGATAGAAAAAGTGACCATGTGATTATTCAATTTCAAGACCGAACTGAAAAGTTTGATTGGGTATTTTTTGCTTGCCATAGTGATGAAGCATTGAAATTAATTAAAAACCCCACTCAAGATGAAAAAAGTGTTTTAAAGGCAATACCCTACACAGATAATGAAGTCATCTTGCATTATGACGAGAACTTTATGCCAAAAAGAAAGCTTGCTTGGGCGGCGTGGAATTATCATATCAATCAAAATATTCATGCCCCAGTGTCTCTGACATACAATATGAATATATTGCAAAATTTAATTACAAACGTACCGATTTTAGTGACATTAAATCCGCAAGAAAAAATTAATAAGAAGAAAATTATCAAAAAGCTTTCCTACGCTCACCCACAATATAGCTTACAAAGTATAGCGGCCCAATCAAATTATCATCTGATTTCAGGAATAAATCGCACTTCCTTTGCTGGGGCTTATTGGGGGAATGGATTTCACGAGGACGGTGTCAAAAGTGCTTTAGTTGCGATTAAGCAGTTTAACGAGATACATGGATTTTAGAAATGAATGCCATTTATGAAGGTTCCCTCAAACATTCGCGGTCGAAGCCTAAAAAGCATACATTCGAGTATCGAATCCGTTTGCTGTATTTGGATTTAGACAATATAGAAACTATGTTTTCAGATAACTTCTTTTGGAGTTATAACAAATTTAATATTGGCTGCTTTTTAAGGTCGGATTACTTTGGTAATAAAAAAATAAACTTAAAAAAATCCATACAGGATGAAATTAGAAAAAAGCTCAATTTTAATCATCATGGAAAAGTATATTTACTGACGAGCCCACGTTATTTTGGATATTGTTTTAATCCGGTGAGTTTTTATTACTGCTTTAATACAAAAAATAAGTTAGAAGTAATTGTGTCGCATATTACCAATACACCTTGGAATGAAAATCATGCTTATGTCCATGACTGCAGAAATATAAAGACACCAATCAAAACTTTCGAATTTAGGAAGAATTTCCATGTATCACCTTTTATGCCCATGGATATTCAATACCGTTGGAGCTTTAAAGAGCCAGGAGACAAGATAGAAGTGTCTATGAATAACATTCACGAGAAAGAATTTATTTTTAATGCATCGATGCAACTACAAAAAAAACCTTTAACCAAACAATCACTGAATTTTTTACTTTTCAGATTCCCACCTGAAACTTTTAAAACAATCCTATCCATTTATTGGCAAGCATTATGCTTAAAGGTAAAAGGTATTACTTTTTTTCCACATCCATAAATTTTCAATTATTTCTATGAAAAATCCATTACATCATTTAGCTAGATCTCTTGTTTTTAATCAGTTAAAGAAAATTGAAATAGGTTATATCTCTATTCAAGAAGGACGCAAAAGTTTTTCTTTCGGAAATAAAGGAAAATTAAGTGCTCATATAACCGTGCATGACCCGAGATTCTATGGCGCGCTAGCTTTTGGTGGCTCCATTGGTGTGAGCGAGGCTTTTATGCAAAAGTTTTGGTCTGTAAACGATTTAACTCAGCTTATTCGTATTATGGCTATCAATCAAAATGCAATGGATCAATTAGAAGGCTTATTTAATGTTTTTCTAAAGCCAATACTTAAAACACTCCACTACTTAAATCAAAATTCAGTTAAAGGAAGCCGCGTTAACATTTCTAAACATTATGATTTGGGAAATAATTTTTTCTCGCTTTTTTTAGATGCAACCATGATGTATTCATCCGCTGTGTTTAAAAATCCTCATGACTCGCTTCATAAAGGATCCATTTATAAATTAGAAAAGGTATGCCAAGGACTTGAACTATCCTCTCATGATCATGTGATTGAAATTGGCTCTGGCTGGGGAGGTTTTGCCATTTATGCTGCGCAAAATTATGGATGCAAAGTAACGACTACAACTATTTCAAAACAACAGTTTCTCTATGTAAAACAAAAAATTAAAGATTTAAAATTAACGCATAAAATTAACGTGTTACTTTCAGATTATCGGCATTTAAAAGGTCGTTATGACAAATTAGTATCTATTGAAATGCTAGAAGCTGTCGGTTATCAGTATTACGATACTTATTTTGAAGTATGTGCTCAATTATTAAAACCTAATGGTATTGCATTTATACAAACCATTACGATTGCAGATCAGCGCTATGAAAAAGCTAAGCGATCTGTTGATTTTATTCAAAGATATATTTTCCCGGGTAGTTGTATTCCCTCTTTGACAGCTTTACAAAATAGCATTACGCAATCCTCAGATTTAAAAATTTATAATGTTCAAGATATTGGTGATCATTACGCTAGAACGCTGGCTTTCTGGAGAAAGGCTTTTTTTGCAAATATCAAAGAAGTAAAGGCTTTAGGGTTTGATGATGTATTTATTCGAATGTGGCACTTTTACCTGGCTTATTGTGAAGGCGGATTCAAAGAAAAAGTAATCAGTGATATTCATCTTAAATTAGTGAAACCAGGATATCGTGGATAATATAAAAGCCTGTTTTCTTGTACTTTTATGCATTTGAGAGCATTATATTTAGATAAATTTTGTTGCAATTTTAAGGGAAGTTAAAGTGATGAAAAATATAGTTTTTTCAATATTATTGAGCTTAGTAAGCGCTTTCGCGTCTTTGGGCGTTCAAGCTGAAACACCCAATCATCTGGACGGTGTGATAGACAAATACTTTAAAGGTAAATCTTTAACCAAATCAGATGACATCACATTCGATGTCGCTAAAAGAGCGCTAGACGGAACCCAAGTTCCTTTTAAATTTACAGCAAATAAAAAATATAAAAATATTTCAGTGGTGGTTGAAGGTAATCCTCATCAATTACCAGGCATTGGATCTCTAGCCTTAACTATGCATCCTAAGGTGGCACCTTTCACTTTTGAAACTAATATCCGCATGGAGCAAGACAGTTATATTGATGTGATTGCTGAGGACGATGAGGGAAGGTTCTTTTATAATCAGGTCGCAATTCGATCAGCAGGTGGTTGTTCAGCAGGGATGATTTATGATGCAGATGCGGTATTAAAAGAAGTGGGTACTATGAAAGTATTACAAACCGAAACGAGAGCTTCAGTATTTATTAAACACCCCCAACATAATGGATATCAGGCTAATTTAAGTAACTACACAGGACTTTTTATTCTTCCTGAGTGGCATTTATCAAGCGTGGTAGTCAAAGATCAGGAAAAAGAAATATGGAGTGCAGAATTTGGCGGCGGCAGCACATCTGAAAACCCTGTCTTTGTTTTTGATTCCCCAAAAATTAAAGGCAATCTTCAAGTGCTTGCAGTTGATACACAGGGAAAGCAATATATTGGCAAATAAGTTGATGTAAATCAAAAGCTACAACTTTTGTGTTTGCAGATTTTTGGTTTTAGTTTTAACGTTACAACGCATTTAAATTAAGGAGAGTATTTTGAAAAAATCTTTAGCTATATTAGCCCTGGTGATTGTGGCAGGCCTCGTCGGAGCTGTTTTATTCTATGGTAATGATTATAAGCATGATGATAGACCAGTGATTCTGGATTTAAAAAAACACAATGAAGTAATGAGTACTTGCATAAAAACTGCATTAGAAAAACATCCTGGAGCAATTGTAGAAATTGAAATGGAAAAAGAGGATGGTCGACCTATATTTGATATTGATATTCAGGGTGCTGACGGTAAACGTTGGGAAATTGAATGTGATGCAGAGTTAGCGACAATCATTGAAGACAGTATAGATAAAGGTTAATTTTTTCTATAACTAAAAAAGCCACTTAGTAAGTGGCTTTTTTCTTTTTTAATAAGACAAAAAAATAAAACTAGATAGATTCTTTAATGTGAAGATCTTAAAATGTTTTTATTACCAAGGAATTTTTTTGCCATCGTAAGCAATAAACTGGCCCGAAGTCTTCATTGAAAGTTTATCAATTTGACGTTTCATTCCAGTCACACTCTCTTCAGCGTCAATGAGCCCATTAGGTCCTCCCATATCTGTTCTTACCCATCCTGGATGAAGCGTAATAAGACTCATGTCATAAGGTTTTAAATCAATAGATAAACTTTTCATGACCATATTAAGTGCAGTTTTGCTTGATCGATAAAGATATTCACCGCCACCTGCATTGTCATCAATACTTCCCATCTTGCTTGTGAGTGATGCTATTTTTTTTAATTCACCTTTTTTAAGGTGGGGAAGAAAAGCCTTTGTCATTTTAAATGCAGCAAGTGTATTAATTTTGAAAGCATCAAGCCATGCTTCATAGTCAATAGCATCGAATGAGCTATTTGGGTAAAGCCCTGCATTATTAATCAAAATATCAATAGATTTTTTTAATGTTTTTGCAAGTTGATCAATTGCCAGAAAATTTTCAACATCAAGAGCTTGAATAGAAATATTTTCAAAAGAAGCTTGAAGTCGATGAAGATCATCATTCTTATTGATCTTTCTTGTGCATGCGATGACTTCATAGTCATCTACAGCATACTGTTTGACGAATTCAAGGCCCAATCCCCTATTCGCACCAGTGATAAGAACCGTATATCTGTTATTTGACATAATTAAAAATCTGAAATGATAAAGGTTTATAATAAATCAAAATCTTTAGGATGTATTGCCATGTTATTAAAGAGATATTGGATATTATTTTTACTCCTTATTACAAATTTAGTTTTCGCAGGCGAGTTCGGAAATTACTGCCTCTTAAGTTTATCTGAAGGAAATTTCCTTAAAACTGACTGTTCGGTCAATGCAAATTATCAAGGTAAGGTTTATTGCTTTGGAAGCGAGGTAAGTAAGGATATCTTTTTAAAAACACCAAATGACTTTATTAAGAAAGCTGAAGTTTTTTACGAAAAAAATAAAGAAATTGATCGTAAAAAGGTATCTCAAGAGGATGTGTTGAAAGAAATTAAAAGTCCTGATTGTGATTTTTCGAATAAAGACTTAGGGTATCTTGATATGAATGGTTTAGACTTAAGTCACTGCAAAATGCTGAATACGAGTGTCTTTGGTGCCAATCTTATAGGTGCAAATTTAGCGAATACTAATATGCAAAGAGCTTATTTGAATTTAGCACGCCTTGAAAAAGCAAACTTTTCAGGGGCTAACTTAACTGAAGCAACTATCTTTCAGGCGATTTTTGGTGACACTAATTTTAAGGGTGCTAATTTAACAAGGGCTCGTATGATCGGCACACTGGGTGCAGTCAATATGTCAGGCGCTACCATCAAAAATGGCCAATTTGGTTTGGATGTTGGCAATCAGCCGATGGGACAAATGAAATTTGATTCAGTGGGTGGTAAATTTTATAAAACAAATTTTGAAGGTGCCGATTTAAATATCGCGAGTTTTTTATTTGGCGATTTAAGAGAGGCTAATTTAAAAAATACGAATATGTATCGCGCTGATCTGAGTCAAGCAGACTTAACAGGAGCTGATCTTACAAATGCAAATTTAACTGATGCCATTGTGGATGGCGCGATTTTTACGAATGTTAAGGGGTTATCAACAGTAAAAGGTTTTTCTACGGTCAAGGGTAAATGCCATGATTGCGGTATGCCTTAAATATTAGCGACACCTAAACTTATTCGAATAATAAAATATGCAATACGAGATTTTATTCTTTTAATTAAGTGTGATTTGTCCCAGTCTTTTAAGAGAATTTCAGTACCTCCCAATCGAATATCTTCTTCGATATTTTTCCTAAGTTGAGATGCAAAAGATTTATCCCAAATAAAAATATTTGCTTCTCGGGCAAGCAAAAGGCTGAAGGGGTCAATATTTGAGGATCCTATGGTCGACCAGGTTCCATCAATTACTGCCACCTTACTATGCATAAAACTTTTTGTGTATTCAAAGATGGTAATACCTTCTTTTAAAAACTTCCCATAAAAGGCTCGTGTAGCGTTCGATAAGAAATAATCTATTTCGCCCTTTAAGAGAAGCGTTACCGATACACCGCGATTTGCCGCTGCAATTAAAGCCCTCTCAAATCTTTTACCTGGAATAAAGTAGGCATTTGCAATAAGTATTTCGTTTTGAGCATTTTCGATAGCATGTAAATAAGCTTTTTCAATATCTTGTCTGTGGCGAAAATTATCACGCTCAATAAAATTAAGTTTTGTGCCATTGGGATATTCCGCTATTTGTTTTTGGAAATTTTTTGGAGTAAATGATTTTTCTAAATGTGACCATGACACCCTTTTCCAAAGTTTCACCATACTTAGGCTGATGAGATGAACGACAGGTCCTTTTAATTGCGCCGCATAGTCAATGCGTGGCCCTTTGCCATTGGGCACATGCATATCATCAATAATATTGATACCGCCGATATAGGCGATTTCATGGTCGATTAAAATCATTTTGCGATGAAGTCGTCTTAATGAAATACGCTTCATTTGATAAGGTGAAATTTTAGGATGGTAAAAAAGGAAGTGAATTTTAGAGGCCTTGATTTCATTAATAACTTTTTGTGAGAGATCACGGCTTCCGAATCCATCAAGAAGCAAATAAACTTTAATCCCTTTTTGGCTAGCTTCTTTAAGCGCGGTTAAGATTTTCTTACCCGTCACATCATGGCTAAATATATAGGCCTCTATAAAAATACTTTTTCGGGCTTTTTTGATGGATTGAATAACAGCGGCAAAATAATCTTTGCCGTTTTTAAGCAATTCAATTTTGTTTCCTTTGATGTAATAAGGCATAGCGCTTTATTTTAAGGCATAAAAAAAGCGCTTGGGTTTAAACCCAAGCGCTTTTATATGAATAACTAATTCTAAGCTTAGTTAACTGCCGCTTTAAGCGCAGCACCTGCTTTGAATGTTGGAGCCTTACGTGCTGGTATTTTAAGTTCTTTACCAGTTTGTGGGTTACGACCAACTCGTGCAGCGCGTTTAGAAACTTTAAAAGTACCAAAACCGATGAGCGTTACTACGTCACCTTTTTTAAGTGCTTTAGTGATAGCTGCAAGTGTTGCATCAATCGCACGACCAGCGTCTGCTTTTGTTGAACCTGCTGCTTTTGCAACTGCTTCGATTAGTTCGCCTTTATTCATAATTCCTCCAAATGTAAATTAAGATATGTAAGACCATTGAAATGACAGCGTCATAGAAGGTCTAGGCGTACTTTGCATTGATTTTTAAGCCTTGTCAACAGTCATATTCAATTTTTTTCACAATAGATAAGGCTTCCGTCGATATCTACTTAATTCAAAATAAAGCTTTCTTTTCATTTGATTCTTGTTACAATATTCAAATGAAAAAAATTGTTCCTATTCGAGGTGGTAAAAGACCAGGTGCTGGACGAAAATCAGGCACCGGAAAATTTGGTGAGAAGACAACTTTACTTAGAGTGCCAGAAAGCCAAACTGCTGTGATTTCAAATATCCTAGAGGCTTACGCCAAAAGAAAGATCCAAGAAATTTCTAATGTGGTATCGATTGATTTGGTGAATCAGGCGATGACCAAAACTAAGATTCCTCTATTCGAGCACAAGGTGCCTGCAGGGCTTCCGTCACAAGCAGATGATCATGTTGAGAAAAGAATGGATCTTAACGATTATCTTATTCGAGAAGCTGATACAACCTTTTTTGTGCGCATTAAAGGAAATTCGATGGATAACGCTGGTATTCATGACGATGATGTCGTGATTGTAGATCGATCTCAAGAAGCTTCCATTGGTGATATTGTATTGGCATCATTAGATGGTGAATTTACCGTCAAGACCTTAGCTAAAAATAAAAATGGCTCCCCACGCTTGCTACCTGCAAACGAAGCATTTAGCCCTATTGAAGTTATAGAAGGGATTCAATTTCAAATATGGGGTGTCGTTACAGGTGCTGTTAGAAAATTTAAATAAGTCTGTTTCAATTATAGGTTTTAGGATTCAGCTGAACATAACTTTGTTCAGGCTTGAGTTTAACTAGCCAGCCTTCATAAAAAATTTCACTAAGCTCGGGGTGTATGACAAGTTTAAAAGGAGGCTTTCCACCTCGATACGTTAATTTTTGACCTTCAGTCATCACATATTTATTTTCTTTACCGTTGCTGTCTAGTATACAAATCGTTTGTGGGCCTTTTGAGATAATGTGAAAGTAATCGCTAGGTTTAAGAGGGTCTGTAGGGGATGATATTTGTGTGATTGGTTTTGAAACTGTTTGATCACACATTTTAATTGCAAGATCCTTAACATCTCTTTTATTTTCTTCTGTTTTTTTGATTTGTATAGGAAGCGCTTCAAAGGTTTCTGATTTTTGCTCACTAGGTTTCATTTCATAAGTCACAATATCATTTGGAAGAGATTCTAAATTGGGCAAATCAACTTCGCGCCCTTCAAAATTTTTGTGAGCGACAGCATACTTCTGATACACACCAATCAAAAAGTTAGAAATAAAAAGAAAAGTAATGAAGTAAAAAATATAGCGCACTTTAATGTGCGTTTTTGCCCATAGAAAGAATAATTTTATTTTTAATAATAAAAGTATTTTCTTATTGGAGGGCTGTTCTGCGTCAACAACATCTTTGTCGATTTCTGGCTCAGGGAGATACAAAGACTTTGCTTTATTTTTTTTATGTTCAATGACCGCATCAATATCTAGCTCAAGAAAAGCTATATATTTTCTGACTGAAATTAGCTTCATTGGAATAGATACAAACCCATCTTTCTTATTTTCTTCCATCGAGATGATATGTTTACTACTTAAAGTTAACTGACGGGCGACATCCTCCAAAGAAAGATTTAAATCTTCCCGCGCCTCTTTTAAAAGATGGCCATGAATAATAATTGAATCGTTTGACATTACATGACTTACGAAAGTAAAGATAAAATAGTATCCTAATAGTAGTTTTTTTCAATCATTACTCAAAGATATCAATACCTGAGTAATGATATGATTTATCCAATTAACGACAACCTGTGGAGCTTGCATGAAAACTGAAGAAATTTTAGAGAAAGTTGTATTTAAGAGTCGCTGGATACTGGCACCTATGTATTTAGGTTTAGTAGGTGGTCTCTTATGTTTGTTTGTAAAATTTGGACAAGAATTTTTTCATATAGTCATGACAGTTGTTGACACGCCAGAACGAGAAATCGTTTTGTCTATACTTGCTTTAGTTGACATGACGCTTGTGGCCAACCTTCTCATTATGGTTATTTTTAGCGGATATGAAAATTTTGTATCTAAAATTGATGTAGATAACCATGAAGATAAACCACATTGGATGGGTAAAGTGGATTATTCAGGACTAAAGCTTAAATTAATTGGTTCGATTGTAGCTATTTCAGCAATTGATCTTTTAAAAGCATTTATGCATGCATCGACACCAGGCCAGATATTAACGAATACGCAAATGGCTTGGATGGTAGGGATACATATGACCTTTATTGTCTCAGGCGTTCTTTTTGCGATTATGGATAAAATTGCAGAAGATACACCGCATCATTAAACAAGATCGATATGAAGCTTTTTAAATCATCAGATGCGAATGATTTAATTCAACTTCACCAATCTAGTCAATTCGCCTTAGCAGAAAAAAAAGCGAAAGCTTTATTGGAAGATTTTCCGCAAGAAATAATTTTGCATAATGTCTTAGGCGTATCTCTAGAGGCGCAAAAAAAATTCAAAGAGGCGGCAGAGACTTATCGCAACATTTTAAAGATTCAACCTCAATTTGCAGAGATGCAATTTAATTTAGGCTCAGTCTTATACCAAATGGGTGATAGTGAAGATGCAATTCTTCACTATCAAAAAGCAATACAAATTAAACCTGATCTAGTCGTAGCTTACTTTAATCTTGGCATTGCATACCAAAGTCAATCAGAATTTGACAAAGCTTTAAGTGCTTATCAAAGAGCGATCGAATTAGAGCCAGGATTCTATGAGGCACATGGCAGTGTCGGTGCTGTCTATTTGGTGCAAGGTGAATTTGATCAAGCCATTCAGTCTTTTAAGCAGTCACTTAAAATCCAAGATCACGCACGAGGCCATTTTAATTTAGGCAATGCCTATCGCAATCAAGGCCATTTGGAAGAGGCGATTCAATCTTACCGAAAAGCGTTAGAGAAGAATCCGCAGGATGCAGAAGTTTGCTCAGTCATCGGCGATGCGTTATGGCACCAAGGCGAAATTGCGGAAGCAAATCACTGGTTAAGGGAAGCTGTATCAATTGACCCAGAAAACCCAATCGCTAATTACAATCTTGCAACATTCCTTCATGACAATAAAAAATTTCAAGATGCCTATGAGTTTTATAAAGCCTCTCAATTAAACGACTGGGAGGAGCGAGCTCTCTATTGTTTATACAAGACAAAACAATTTGATACGTTCGAAAAAGAATTAAGTGTCGCGATAGTCAAAAAAAATACCTCCCCACTTTTAGCAACTCTTTCAACCCACTTTGCAAAAAACTTTCACAAAAAAGATGAGTATAATTTTTGTCCAGACCCACTCCATTTTGCGTTTCACGGTCAAGTGGATGCATTAAAAGATCCTAAGGACAACTTATTACAATCACTTTTAAGTGATATTAATGAAGCTGATATTTCAGAGCGAATGCAAAGTCGTTTGGTGAATGGTACTCAATCATCAGGCAATCTTTTTAAAAGAAAAGAATCTTCATTTAAAAGATTGGCACAAGAAATTACATTGCTTATTAAAAAATACTATGACCACTATAAGCATGAAGATTCAATGTTCATTAAGGCTTTTCCAAAAACGATTGAGTTTAGTAGTTCATGGTTTGTCAAAATGCAAACAGGTGGACATCTTTCATCACATATTCATGAGGAAGGCTGGATCAGCGGAGCTGTTTACTTATCGATTCCACAACAAAAAAAACATCCTGATGAAGGTGGTATTGAATTAAGTATTGATGGTGATGATTATCCGAGAATGCATGATGACTTTGAAAAAAAACTATACCTACCTCAGGTCGGTGATGTTGTTTTCTTCCCATCTTCTGTTTTTCATCGAACGATACCTTTTAGTTCTAATGAAGAAAGAATTTGTATTGCTTTTGATTTAAAACCTGCAAACTTTTAGCGTTGTTGCAATCGCAAAGACATTTTTCTTAAAAATTTCATCGCTACTTTAGGTTCATCAGCGAGCATCATTTCAAGATGCACTTTTGGAATCGCAATGATTTCAGATTCGTTAGAGGTTGACATCGCGGAAGCAATGGTTGGAGTTTCATTTAAGACTGCCATTTCACCAAAATATTCATGCGCTTTTAAAGAGCGTATCACTCGACCGTCTTGAATTAAATTGACTGAGCCTTGAACAATGAAATACACATTATGTTCGCGATTGCCTTGCTCAAAAATCATTGCATTTTGCTTATATATTTTTCCGTAACGTGAAGCAAGATAATGAATGAAAGAGCTTGAAAGGGGAATTGAGTCGTCAAATAATTTTTTTAATAACAGCATGTCTTTTTTGTGAAGTGTCGCCATCAACTCCACACCGATTAAATAAGAGGCAATATTCAGATATAACCAGATGAGTGAAATAAAAAGATTACGCATCCCACCAAAGAAGGTGCCGTATGAATGACTTAAAGATAAAAAGATATCGAACGTTGAGCGGAGCAGAAGCCAAAAAAATGCTGTTAGTAGCGAACCTAAAATAATATGTTTTACATCTACTTTAATCGGAAAGAAAAATCGATTAAAAAGTGATAGCGATAAAACAACAAGCGAAAATGAGCTCATAAAATAAATCATTTGTGAATTAACAAAGCTTAAATATTCACTAAAAAAGACAGCCGTTTTTTGCATGATCATGCCTGATAGTGTGAAAAGAAAGAAAAGAAAAAGAATGCCAATGATAGCGACGATATCTCGAATCTTACTTTTTAAAAATGATGGATTTTCTTCAGTGGCTGAAATAATAAGAAGGCTGGCGCGAAGTGAACTTGTGAGTGGTGTTGCTGCCCACAATAGAATAAAGGTACCTAAGATTCCCCATGCTTTGGTATGGCTTGATATCTTGAAGACTTCAAGCATTATTTTTTTACTTATTTGTGGTAAAAGATTGCTGGTGAGAAGCGCTAATTTTCCTAAGGCAAATTCTGAATTGACTAACCAATGACTTAAGAAAAAGAAAATAAGAAGGATCATTGGGATTAAAGCAAAGAGAGAGAAAAAAGAAAGAGATGCTGTTAAACCAAACACATTGTGTCGTTTACAACCTGCTAATGTTTCTTTCATCATAAAAACAGGAAGTGATTCATCTTTTTTTTGATAAAGATTTTTAAAAAGAGGGTGAAGTTTGATCATTACGATAATGTTCTGTAGCTATTTGTAGCTTTAATGAGTTCATGCGTCATTGATGTCTCAGACGCAGAGTGTCCTGCATCAGGCACCATAATAAAATCGGCATGAGGCATATGCTGATGAAGCTCGTAAGCCGTGATCGGCGGACATACCATATCGTAGCGCCCTTGAATGATGGTCGTAGGGATATTTTTTAATTTTTTAACTTCTTCTAATATCTTCTTTCCATCAATAAAACATTTATCTTTGATGTAATGAAGTTGAACACGCGCGCGCGCAATTTCATTTTGTATATCCTCATCAGTGTGCGTTTTATTTTCTTCTACTTGCGGTAGTAATTTTAAAAGACCGCCTTCGAATCGATTCCATACAATAGAAGCAGGCCCGCTGATTTTTAAATCGTTTGAAAATACAAGCGCACTATAATTTTTTATAAGATCATTACGTTGATGTTCTGGTAAGTAATGAAGAAGTGTTTGATGCGCTTCCGGAAAAAAAGCTTTGACTTCATCTAGAAACCAATCAAGTTCAGTTTGACGACTTAAGAAGATGCCTCGCAATATCAGTGCTTTGATAGTTTGTGGATATTGAGTAGCATAAGCTAGCGCTAAAGCGCTGCCCCAGGACCCACCAAAAATAATCCATTGCTTAATATGAAGATGTTCTCGAATGGCTTCCATGTCAGATATAAGATCTGCCGTGATATTGCCATTAACCTCACCTAAAGGTTTACTTTGACCACACCCTCTTTGATCAAAAAGAATGATTTGGTAGTGTTTAGGGTCAAAAAACTGACGCTGTTTTGGGTTAGTCCCGCCTCCAGGCCCGCCATGGAGGAAAATAATCGGTTTTCCATGAGGATTTCCTGAAAGTTCGACATAAACTTTGTGCCCATGAGGCCGATCTATCCAAGTGGCATGATAGGGGGATATCTCTGGATATAAGGTATATAAAGAGTCAGTTGGCATAGGAAATTTTTGTCTTTCTTATTGATTTTATTAGCTATTTTAACAAAAATTGCTGAAATCAGGTTTTTTGTCAAAAAAGCCACAAAAAAGTGTTAACAAATTGTAACTAAATTGTTGCAATTTAAAAAAAAGAGGCATATATTACTATTCAAGCACAAGTCAAATTGTGCTGAAAGTAAGCCTTCGAAGCACCTTAGAGTCTTTAAAGCGAAACACTTTAAAATTTAAAGTGACAAGAGAGTTTACTTCTTTTAAAACCCTTAGTAAAAACTATGGAGATTTATATGAAAATTAACAAAATCAAGTTAGCTCTTGGTTTAGTAGCTGGTCTATCAGTGGCAATGCCAATGATTGCTTCAGCAGCTGCTGATCAAGAAAAAGCAATTGCTAATCCTGACAACTGGGCAGCACCACGCGGTGACTACACAAATCAGGGTTACAGCAAATTAACTCAAATCAACCAAGGTAACGTAAAAAACCTTAAAGCAGCTTGGACATTCGCAACCGGTGTAAACCGTGGTCACGAAGGTTCTCCACTTGTTATTGGTAACATGATGTATGTTCATACAGCATTCCCAAATAACATCTACGCGCTTGACTTAAACGACAATCAAAAAATCGTTTGGTCTTACTTCCCAAAACAAGATCCATCAGTTCAAGCAGTTCTCTGCTGTGACAACGTTTCACGTGGTCTTGGTTATGGCGACGGTAAAATCTTCTTACAACAAAACGACGGTACATTAGTTGCTTTGGATGCTAAGTCAGGTAAAAAAATATGGGACGCTAAAATCACTGACCCTAAAGTTGGTGCTACAAACACAAACGCTCCTCACGTAATTAAAGATAAAGTTTTAACAGGCTGTTCTGGTGCTGAATTCGGTGTTCGTTGCTTTATCGCAGCTTATACTTTAGACGGCAAGTTAGCTTGGAAAGCTTACTCAACAGGTCCTGATGCTGAAGTATTAATCGGCAAAGACTTTAACAAAGACACACCACTTTACTCAGCATTATCAGTCTACGAAGACGTTAATGGTGGTAACAAACAAGGCGGTTCATTCAAGAAAATTGATACTGCTAAGTTAAAAGGCGGTGAAAAAGATCTTGGCGTTAAAACATGGTTGAAACCACAAGCAGTTAAAGATGGTTGGCAACATGGTGGTGGCTCTGTTTGGGGCTGGTGGCCATATGATCCAAAAACAAACTTAGTGTACTACGGTACAGGTAACCCATCAGTTTGGAATCCAGATGTACGTCCAGGCGACAATAAATGGTCTATGACTGTTTTCGCTCGTGACTTAAACACTGGCGTTGCACGCTGGGGTATGCAAATGACTCCACATGACGAGTGGGATTACGACGGTATTAACGAAGTGATCTTATTTGACAATGGTGGTAAGACATACGCATGGCACCATGACCGTAACGGTTTTGCTTATACATGGCAAGCTGACAACGGCGTTTTAGTTGCTGCAGAAAAAGTACATCCATTTGTTAACTGGGCAACTGACATTGACAAAAAATCTGGTGTACCTAACAAGTTAGCTACAGCTTCTACACACCAAGACTACAATGCTAAGGGTGTATGCCCAGCTGCATTGGGTACAAAAGATCAACAACCAGCATCTTACTCACCTAAGACTGGCCTTATCTACTCACCACTTAACCACGTATGTATGACATACGAACCAGTTGAGTCTAAGTATGTAGCAGGTCAACCATGGGTTGGTGCAACATTAACGATGTTTGCTGGTCCAGACGGTGTAATGGGTGGCTTTGCTGCTTATGATCCAATGACTAACAAAAAAGCTTGGTACAACAAAGAGAAGTTCTCAGCTTGGGGTGGTTCTTTAAATACTGCTTCAGACTTAGTGTTCTACGGAACTCTTGATCGTTGGTTCAAAGCTCTTGACGCTAAGACAGGTAAAGAACTTTGGAAATTCCAAGTTGGTTCAGGTGTGATTGGTAATGCATTCACATACACAAACGGTGGCAAACAACACGTTGGCGTTTTATCAGGCATCGGTGGTTGGGCTGGCGTTGCAATGAACCTTGGCTTAACTAACCCAACAGACGCTCTTGGCGCTGCTGGTGGTTATGCTGAACTTACTAAGTACAATGCTGCTCCTGGCGGCGGTGCTTTAACAGTATTTAGCCTATAATTAATCGAAAGATTTTTTATAGAACTAACTGTTAGTTAGTATGTCCTATAAACACCCCGCTTTCGAGCGGGGTGTTTTTTTATAGGGCCCTTGATATTTAACTGGTAAGGAAAAAAAATGTTTAAAAAAATAGTAATGTTTTTATATGTAATGAATTTAGCTTTTGTAGGGAATGCGTTTGCTGTAGGCCAGGACCGTGAAGATGGTTTACCTGGGATGCCATATCGAACTCCTACGGATAAAGAATTTAGAGTGTGCGCTGACCCAGAAAATTTGCCTTACTCAAATCAAAAAGGCGAGGGCTTTGAAAATAAAATTGCAGAAGTTTTAGCAAAAGATTTAGGTAAAGAACTGACTTATGAATTTTGGCTCGATCGTCAGGGCTATTTAAGAAACACGATCAATGCGCAACGCTGTGATGTGATTATTGGGATGGGATCAGATGTGGATACATTACGTACCTCCAAACCTTATTATCGCTCTGGCTATGTATTCGTGTATCGAAAATCAAGTAACTACAATATAAAGGATTGGAATTCGGAAGACTTAAGAAAAGGTATTATTGGTATCGTAGGTGAAAGCCCACCGACCATTCCATTGCGCGATTATGATCTTATGGCGAATGCTCGTCCTTACCGATTGCAAAGAGATCTAAATTTACCGCCAGGTCATATGATCGATGATTTAGTCGCAGGAAAAATTGATGTTGCTATTATATGGGGACCTCTAGGAGGCTACTATGCAAAAAAAGCTAAGGAGCCTTTAGTGGTTGTTCCGCTTCCTGCGTTTAAATCTGAACGAAATTCATTTGACACTCAAAAGGGTCAAGCAGAATTTAATATTTCTCTCGCAGTTAGAAAGAAAGATAAAGACCGCATGGAAATGGTTCAAGGTGCGCTTGATAGAAATCAATCTAAAATTTTAAAAATTTTAGATGATTATGGCATCCCTCATGTGCCAGTCGTTCTGGGCGATAAGACAGGTAAGTAAAGTTAAAAAAGTCACTCTAAAAGGGTGACTTTATAACAAAAAATGAGTAACATTACTGTATGTTTTCTTAGATTTTTTGGAAGATAAAACAGCTTATTAGAATTTATATTTTGGAGCGAACACCCTTCAAGATTAACGCAATTTTTAGGAGAAATTATGTTAGTAAAAAAAGTACTCATGTCATCACTTTTAGTTTCTATGATGACAATTGCAGGTATCGCATCTGCTGATGTTTCATTTGTAAAAACAACAGATGGAAGTACATTTAAACTTGATCCAGCACTCTTTGATACGCCGGCAGCAAAAGAATTTTTAGCGACTGGTAAAAATTCTTATGTGGGTAATGCAGAAGCGGTTGCAAAAGGTAAAAAGCTTTTTGGACTTTATTCATGCACTCAATGTCATGGTGGCGATGCAAAGGGTCAAGTAGGCCCAGGTCTCATTGGCCCAACATTCCGTTATCCTAAAGATGCCACAAACAAAGGTATGTTTGAAACTTTATGGCATGGCACAAACGGCGGTATGGGTGGAAAAGGCCTAGGTGTGATGGATGCTACGGATCCTACAAACGGACTTAAAGTCGATGAAATGTTAAAAGTTATTGCATGGGTTCGTGCGCAAGGAACAATTACAGGTAACGAGTAATTTCAAAAACCCTAGATAATTTCTAGAAAATTTTAAAAAACCACTCCTGTATAATTACAGTAGTGGTTTTTTATTGTCTGTATTTAAGGAAGTGAAATGCATAAGATTGTGATAGTAGGTGGCGGTGCAGGCGGGCTAGAACTTGCAACAAAGCTTGGTGATTCGCTTGGTAAAAAGAAAAAGGCTGAAATTACACTTATCGACTGCACAAAAACGCATGTGTGGAAACCCCTTCTTCATGAGATTGCTGCGGGTAGCATGAATCCTGATAAGCATGAATTGGAATACATGGCACAAGCACATTGGCATCATTTTCGTTTTCGTTTAGGCCGCATGGATCGACTCAATCGACATAAGAAGGAAGTATCGATTGCACCCTACATCGATGAAGACGGTAAAGAAATTATTCCAAGAAGAAGTTTTCAATACGACACATTAATTATATCTGTAGGCAGCACTACCAATGATTTTGGTATTAAAGGTGCAGCAGAACACTCGATTGCATTAGATACACAAGAGCAAGCCGAAGTATTTCATCAAAAATTACATCATGCTATTTTAAAAGCACAAACACAGAAGAAAGCGATTCAGCCAGGCCAGCTTGAAGTGGTGATTGTAGGCGCAGGAGCTACAGGCGTTGAACTTGCGGCAGAACTTCATAAAGCCACACGCGAAATGACTGTATACGGTAT
>Ga0207937_1000039_pt1 | contig 37725 bp, 39 predicted proteins | sample LakMenEpi04Sep11_FD_150668 | JGI IMG/M metagenome (GOLD analysis project Ga0207937, IMG submission 150668) | Freshwater microbial communities from Lake Mendota, WI - 04SEP2011 deep hole epilimnion (SPAdes) | ecosystem: Environmental > Aquatic > Freshwater > Lentic | place: Lake Mendota, Madison...
CGACACCTCGAAGAGGTCGCAGGGAAGCTGCAGGGACGGCTCACCCGCTTTCGGTGGTTTCTGATTGCCGGCACCACCCGAGCCAAGTGCCCGCAAGAGATCCCCGTCGGTGAGCGCGACGAACTTTGCTCCTCGCTCCACTGCCCGTGCTGCGGCCTCCTCGGACTCTGCGACCACCACATCATGGGGTGTTGGTGCGACCACTCCCCATTCAGTCGCCTTGCGAATGGTCATGATCCCCCGCCGATCGGCATCGTGCTTGCACTCAACACCACACCACGAAGCACGCGCTGAACCGCCGTATCTGCAGCTGCGCGCGTCAGCTCATTCGGCGAGTGTTGGGCAACCTGGCGCAACAAATCGATGAGTTGCTTCATGGTCCGCACGAAATCGCCCGGCGTGGTGTCGTCGTCCAGTACGTCCGCCAAGTCTGCTCCGCCTGCCCAGAGAGCAACCGTCGCAACGTATCCGGCATCCGGCGACCGGTGCGGCGTGATCCCGACCGCGGCTTCGTCGCGTTGCAGGCGTTTGCTCAGCACCTCAATCTGGCGATAGCGAGATCGCAGCTGGGTCGATGGAAACGTTGGCTCGGAAGCCGGTTCGGGGCTGCGATGCTCGTAAACGAAAACGGAACATGCAGCTGCCAAGGATGTTGCATCGAGTCCGTCGAGCAGTTTGGTTGCGATGGCCTCTGCAACGAGGAGGTCGCTCTCATGGAAGACACGGGACAGCAAGACTCCTCGGTCGGTGAGTTTCCAGTCCTTCACATAGTCCCAACGCTCGAGCAGCGACACCACTTCGTCGAATCGACGACTCACCACCTCCGATTCCTTGTCGGCTCGGGAGACCAATTGCTGGAGGTCACGATCGATTCGGTCGGCACTCTTGGCGGCGTTGATCTTGAACTTCAGTTCGGGATCCTGGGCACATGGATGCGTGTTTCTGGCGGTCACCGATGGCGTTTTGGGTTTGTCCACCTTCAATCTCACCAGGCGATGCGCCAACTCTCGAAGTACACGAGGGTCGCTTTGGTCGACGATCTGTCCCTTGTGTCCCGTCACGGCGGTTCCCTCGATGGGGAGATGGGTTGCCGTGCGTACGGATCGCACGAGCTCGTCTGCTGTCAGCGCCCGTAACGAGCGATTGCCGAACAACACCTTTACCTTCACGCCCTTCGCGCGCACCGAGGTGCTGAGTACGAGACCCAGATTGTCGTCGAACCACGCAACATCTCCCGAACGCAACGACATCAGGCTCATTTCGATCTCGGTTCGATCACGCTCGCCCGGCTCCCGAACGAACAGTCGGCGGTACTCGTCGATGTCCCCAAAACTGCTTCGTGACTGCTGACGCAAACGATCGCGTTCCTTCTGGCGCTTTGCGATCCGTGCTTGAACCTCGACGACACCCTTGTTCGCCTGATACTGGGCCAAGGAGAGATTGAGCAAATGGTGGGTCTCGTCGGGTGAATGCGTACGCACGAGGTTGACGGCCATGTTGTAGGTGGTCCGAAACGCAGAACTCAGTCGAAACGTTCGGCTCGCCGCTACCGCGGCTACCTGTTCGAACGTGACGAATGGATTCCACACCACGATCGCATGGCCGAGCGTGTCGATTCCACGTCGTCCGGCTCGTCCGGTGAGTTGTGTGTACGAGGACGCCTTGAGCAATTCGTGGTGTTCGCCCGTGAACTTGGACATCTTGTCGATCACCACTGCACGTGCGGGCATGTTGATCCCCACGGCCAAGGTTTCGGTGGCGAACACCACCTTGACCAGGCCACGAACGAACAACGCCTCGACGATTTCCTTGAAGGTCGGCACCATGCCGGCGTGGTGAGCAGCAATCCCCGACTCCACTTGGGCGCTGAACGTGGTGAATCCCAGCGCTGCGAGGTCGTCGTCACTCAGATTGGCGGTACGCGAGTCGACGATGTCTCGAATCTCGTTGCGTTCGGCATCGGTCGTGAGCCGAAGTCCGGCTTTGTAGCAGGAATTCACCGATTCGTCGCATTGGTTGCGGCTGAAGATGAAGTAGATGGCCGGCAGCAAGTCCTGTTCGCGAAGGACATCCACCATGTCGATTCGCGACGGCGGGAACATTCGGCTGCGATACCGAGCCCCGCCCGGTCCGCCCCGGCCGCGCGATCTGCTCCCCTGTGAGCCTGCTCCGCCAAATCGACGGTTGGAGGCTTCACCGGCCTCTGCGCGCAGCACCTTGGGATTCGGGGCACCGTCCACGAGGGTGTCTGCCAACACGATCTCGTCGTTCATCTTGTCGCCGTACGCGTACATGTTTCGAAGCTCCACGGGGCGTCGGCCTTCGATGATCACCCGAGTCGGGCCTCGAACGGTGGAGAGCCAATCAGCAATCTCTTCCGCATTTGACACGGTGGCTGACAGCGCCACCAAACGCACCTCGGGCTCGAGGTGGATGATGACTTCCTCCCAGACCGGTCCTCGATATTCGTCCTGCAGGAAATGAACTTCGTCGAGGACCACGACACCCAACGTGTCGAGCGCGCGAGAGCGGGCATAAATCATGTTCCTCAACACCTCGGTGGTCATGACCAGTAGCGGTGCGTCGACGTTGATCGCGTTGTCACCGGTGAGGAGGCCAACGCGATCGTGGCCGTAGAACGCGCAAAGATCGTGGTACTTCTGGTTGGAGAGTGCCTTGATTGGTGCCGTGTAGAAGCCGCGTTTGCCGTCGTCGAGTGCCATGGCGAGGCCGTATTCGGCGATGACCGTTTTCCCTGATCCTGTCGGAGCGGCAACCAGCACCGACTCCCCTGCGTCCAGTGCGTCGAAGGCCTGCACTTGAAACGGGTCAGGTGCAAAGTCGTAGCGAGCCAGGCGCTGCTGGCGGGCGGTACTCGTCACACGACTGTCGTCTTGCGACGACGCCAGAGCAATGCAGCTCCGATTCCTACTGCGATGAGGTACAGCACGGTGAGCGGCACACCCAGTGCCATCAAGGTGACGGGATCGCCACTCGGGGTGATGACGGCCGCCACGACGAAAATGATCACGATGGCGTAGCGCCACTGCGTGATGAGCGTTCGCGGCGTCACCACTTCGACCAATTGCAAGAAGACGAGTAGCACCGGCGAGAGGAATCCAACCCCGAACGAGAGCATCATCAACACCACCAAATTCACGTACTTGTTGATCTGGTAGTTCTGGGTGACGTCGGCACCAGACCACCCGATGAGGAACTCGAGTGCCCGATCCAGCGTCCAATACGCCAACCATGCTCCGACGGCGAACAACACCACGGACGAAAAGATGAAGAAGTACGAGTAGCGCTTCTCGCGCTTCGTCAGCGCCGGCACGATGAATCGCCAAATGTTCCACAGCACCACGGGGAGCGCGATGACCACACCACCCCACACTGCAATGCGCATACGAGCGGAGAAACCGTCGATTGGCCCGAGCGCATACAGCGATCCATCACAGTTGAGTGAAGTCTTCGTCGCGCACAGGTCTCGGTATGGCGCAGTGAGGAATTTCAGCACCGGCTCGTACGCAAGGAGCAAGCCGATCGAACCGACGGCGATTGCCAGGATGCTGAAGACCAAACGGGTGCGAAGCTCCGCCAGGTGCTCCATGATGGACATGTCGTTGGAGCTGCGCCGGGTGCGGGTCATGTCAAGAATCTGCCGGTGGCTCGACGGTGGCATCGTCGGTGACATCGTCGGGAGCGACGGGTGACGCAGGTGTGGCAGGTACGGCCTGAGTCGTCGGGTTGCTGCTGCCACTGGCAGCGGCAAATGCCGTGGCAGCGGCAGCGGCGGTGTTCTTGATCTCCTTCGTTGGCTCCTCCACCAATTTGCGGACTTCGCGAATCGGCTCCTCCATGGCCTCGTTCACTTGGCGTTGCACGTTGCCCGAGATGTTGCGGATCTCCCTGTACACCTTTCCGGCACGACGCATTGCGCCCGGGAGTTTCTCGGGACCCAACACGATGAGTCCGAGAATGGCAATGAACACAAGTTCACTTCCGGACAAATTGAACACGTCGCAAGCCTACGAGAACTTCATCCGCGCGTCGTAGTGTTGCGCCGTGCAACAGCGGTTGGCGTCGCTACTCCCCACTCCTTGGTTGTTTGCACATCGCGGAGCCCGCGCCCATGAAACCGAGAACACGCTCGATGCCTTCCGATTGGCGGTCAAGCTGGGGGCGACGGGTTTGGAATCCGACGTGTGGTTGACCTCGGACGGTGAACCGGTCCTCGATCATGATGGCGTGGTGGGGCCTCGTTGGCGACGTCGGTCCATTGCCGACACTGCACATGGGGATCTGCCGACGCACATTCCGCATCTCGGGGAGCTGGTGAATCTCGCAGTGGAGCATGGCGTGTCACTCTCGCTCGACATCAAGGATCCTCTGGCGTTCGACGCGGTTCGAAGCACGCTGAAAGGTGTCGCACATGGTGTTCGGGAGCGAACCTACCTTTGTGTTGAGGAGTTCGCCGTTCTCACCGAAGTTGCACCGAAGTATCGGGATGTGCTGCTGGTGGATTCCACGCGTCTTGCGAGAATCAAGGAGGGTCCGGAGCGGCGGCTTGCAAAGTTGAGCGAGATGGGAGTCGTGGCGCTCAACATGCATCACAGCGATTGGAACGGCGGACTGGTCACGCTCGCACATCGTTTCGAACGGCTTGCCTTCGGGTGGGACGCACAGTTCGATTACGCATTGACGAACGTGTTGCGCATGGGTATCGATGGAGTGTTCAGCGATTGGGTGGATCGTATGGTTGACGCGGCTCGAGCCGAGGGCCTTCCGCTATAGCGAGGACACGTTGCGGGGTGGCCAGATCACGACGACGGCGCGCCCCACGATGAGATCGATCGCTACCGGACCGAACATTCGACTATCGAACGACATTGGACGATTGTCGCCGATCAAGTACACCTCATCGGAGCCCACCGTCGTGGCTTCAACAGTGGGAGTGCCGCAGCGTGTATCTGCGTCCGCCGAAGATTCACGGAACTCCGCCGGAAGCCATGGTTCGTCCAGGGCAACGTCGTTGACGTACACCACGCAATTCCGGATGTCGATCACCTCACCTGGCAGGCCGATGACTCTCTTGATGAGATCATCGTGTTGCACCGTGTCGCCGTTGGTGGTGATGCGGTCGAATACCACGACATCTCCCCGCGTGGGTTCCCCGAACCGATAGGCCAACTTGTTGACCAGGACACGGTCGTCGCCAAACAGCGTGGTTTCCATGGAGGGACCTGCAATGTAGAACTGCTGGACGACGAAGGTTCGCAGCACGGCTGCAATGAGCACCGCAGTGACGAGCACCACCACCCACTCGCGAATTTGTCGCCACCCAGCCGCACGCGATGCGGTGTCTTTGGGTCGTTCTTCCACCGGGTGAACGCTAGTTCGGTATCGGCTACAACGAAGCCATGAGTTTGTCGACGCGGTCGTCGTGGCTCTTGAAGGGATCCTTGCACAACACCGTGCGTTGCGCCTGATCGTTCAATTTCAGGTGCACCCAATCGACCGTGAAATCCCGCTTGCGCTCTTTTGCTCGTTTGATGAACTCCCCACGTAGACGGGCTCGAGTGGTTTGTGGGGCAACGTCCTTGGCCTGTTCGATGGCTGCATCGTCACAGATGCGCTCCACCATTCCGCGATTCTGCATCTTGAAGAACACACCGCGTTCCCTATCGATGTCGTGGTACTGCAAATCCAACATTTGTACCCGTGGATCGTCCAGCGCCAGACCATGGCGGTTGCGGTATTCCTCGATGAGCCTGTACTTGATCACCCAGTCCAGTTCACGATCGAGTTTCATCGGGTCGTTCTCCAACGCGACGATGCAGTGTTCCCACATGTCGAGTGCCCGCTGCTCTTCGGGAGTGAAACCACGTTGGTCCGAATAGCGCAGCGCGCGGTCGAGCAGCTCGCGCTGAATGTCCAGAGCCGACAACTCCCGCCCGCTGGCCAATCTCACCTTGCGACGACAGGTGAGGTCGTGGGAAATGTCGCGAATGGCTCGTATCGGATTTTCCAGGGTGAGATCGCGCAACACCGTCGCGGGATCCTCGATCATGCGCAGAACGCATGCGGCCGCCCCGATCTTGAGGAAGTTGGTGTATTCGCTCATGTTCGAATCCCCAACGATCACATGCAGACGTCGGAACCGCTCCGAGTCTGCGTGCGGCTCATCGCGCGTGTTGATGATCGGTCGACTACGCGTGGTCGCACTGCTGACACCTTCCCAGATGTGTTCCGCTCGTTGCGACATGGAGAACACAGGACCGCGGGCAGTTTGCAGGATGTGCCCTGCTCCCGCATAGATCTGACGGGACACGAAGAACGGGATGAGTGTCTGGGCGTAATACGTGAGATCATCGCCGCGTCGAGTGAGGTAATTCTCGTGACACCCGTAGCTGTTCCCGGCTGAATCCGTGTTGTTCTTGAACAGATAAATCGTCCCGCGAATTCCTTCGTCTCGAAGACGCTGTTCGGCTCCGGAGACCAGCCCCTCGAGAATCCGTTCACCGGCCCGATCGTGGGTAACGCATTCGAGGATCGAGTCGCATTCCGGCGTGGCATATTCGGGGTGTGAACCGACATCCAGGTACAGGCGTGAACCATTTTCGAGGAAGACGTTGCTGGAACGTCCCCATGACACCACTTTGCGAAACAGGTAGCGCGCTACCTCGTCCGGACTCAATCGTCGCTGACCGCGCAACGTGCAGGTAACGCCGTACTCGGTTTCGATGCCGTAGATGCGGCGATCCATTATTTGAGTGCGCTTGCCACCGCAGCATCGTCGACACGACTGAAAGCCCGACGTTTGCCGTTGCGCGTCAAAATTGCGACCTCCAAATCTGCTGCATCAAGGGTCCGTTCCGAGCCCGTCAGTGCGGCAACGGCGATCTTGATGGCGGCATCGAGGGAGAGATCGTCGCGGTATGACGACTCCATACGCTTGCTGATTCCTTCCGCATCACCGCCAAGTACGCAGAACCTGCGTTCATCCAACAACGTGCCGTCGTACAGGATGTGGAACAAGCGGTCGTTGGCCTGCGTGTCTGCTATCGCCACGACCAAGAGCTCCACTTCGAGCGGTTTGGGACCCATGGTGGAGAAGACGTCACCCAGCACCTGCGCGTATTGGTTGGCCAAACTTCTCGCGTCAACGTCGTTGCGTGAGTACTGGTAGCCGCGAAGTTCGGCGGCGCGGACCCCGGCGACACGCAATTGGTCGAATTCGTTGTACTTTCCGACGCCGGCGAAGGCGATTCGATCGTAGATTTCGCTCACTTTGCGGAGCGTCGTGGAGGGATTCTCGGCAACGATGACGATGCAGGTCGGCGTTTGGACCGCGATGAGCGCTCGTCCGCGCGCAATTCCCTTGCGCGCGTAGTCGGCGCGATCCTTCATCATCTGCTCGGGTGATACGTAGAACGGCATGCTCATCGCTTGCGCACCTCCCCCATGATGGTGTCGTAGGTGGTTGCCAATTTCTCGTCGGCAACCCTCGTCCAACCGGCTGAGTCGATGGATGCCACGATTGGATAGATGCCACGAAGGACGTCGGGTCCACCCGTCGCGGTGTCGGCGTCGGATGCCTCCCACAGCGCTCGGGCCGCCAGATCGATGGCGGCATCGCGTGAGAGTTGCTGTCTCCAACCCACACGAAGCACGGTGCTGGCGAGTGTGGAGCCGGAACCGGTTGCCACGAAATCGCGCTCTTCGTAGCGACCACCGGTGGCGTCGTAGTCCCAGAGGCGACCGCGAGACAACAAGGGGTCGTAACCCGCAAAAATCGGGACCACGATGAGACCTTGCATCGCTGCCGGAAGATTCGATCGGACCATCATGGACAACTGGTTGGCTTTGCCTTCCAGTGAGAGTGCTTGACCTTCGACCTTCTCGTAATACTCCAGCTGCAACTGGAACAACTTGATCATCTCCATGGCCGGTCCGGCCGTCCCTGCGATCGCCACGCCACTCAAATCATCGGCTTGCACCACCTTGTCCATGGTGCGATGGCTGATGGACATACCGGCCGTTGCTCGACGATCGCCAGCCATCACCACTCCGCCGTCGTAGGTGAGCGCCAAGCACGTCGTGGCATGTGGGAAAGCGCCCAGATCGCCGGCGCTCACTCCGATAGCGGGAAACGGATCGAGACCAACCTTTCGGAGCAGTTCGGGGAAGCTCGCACCCGGATCATCGCCGGCAGAGAATCGTGGCATTGTCATGATCGAACCAGCTGGGCTTACTGCCCACCCTTCTGTACGTAACTCTTCACGAAGTCTTCGGCGTTGGTTTCGAGCACCTCGTCGATGTCGTCGAGCAGATCGTCGAGCTCGGCCTTCAAGCGGTCGGCGCTGTCCGTCTTCGTGGCGGTATCGGTGTCACTGGCGGGCGTGGTGTCACGCTGTGGGACGCTGCGCTGCTTCTTGGTGCGTTCAGCCATGAGTAGCACCATAGCAAGCACACCGGGGAAAACTGTCCCCGCTTCCCACCGAACGAACAAATGTCACCTTCGTGTCGACATCGGCCCCCGACGGCGGGACCGCACCATCAACCAAGTCGCGGAATCGATCACTCCCCGTGACTCAGGGGTTCGGGGCTTCACCAAGTTTCGCGATGAGTTCACCGGCGCTGGCACACGAGGCAAGCAGCGCTCCGGTGAGGTCCTTGGTACCCCGTAGGGGTTCCATCATTGGAACTCGGCGCAGCGGGTCCTTGCCCACGTCGAACACGATGGAGTCCCAGTTCGCAGCCACGATGTCTGGAGCAAATCGTGACAGGCAGGTTCCGCGAAAATACGCGCGTGTCGAATCAGGAGGTGTGTCGACTGCCCGTTCCACCGAGGAAGATTCCACCAACGTGCGCAAACCGCAGCGCAATGCCAGGGACCTGTCGCTACGAAGATCCGAGTACTGGAAATCGATGAGTTTGAGTCGCACGTCCGTTGGGGCCAACGAATGGCGTTGCGCATATCCATCGACCAGACGTTTCTTTGCCACCCAATCGACGACGTCGGCCACGCTGGATGGATCCGTCTGAAGGCCCGTCAGCACGTTCTCCCATTCCTCGAGCACGCGTTTGCCGTCATCCACCGTGACGCACTCGAGCCCGAAACGATCAGCCCACGCCCTTGCTCGCTCCAGGAGTTGCCACTGGATGTCGAGTGCCGTCATGCGCTTGCCGTTTGCCATGGCGACGGTGGCTCGCAGGCTCGGATCATTGCTCACCTGACGAATCGCAGTAACCGGATGTGCGAGGACCAAATCATCCCCGATCGTGTCGTCTTCGATCATGGAGAGAACGATCGCTGTGGTTCCCACCTTCAGGAACGTGGCAACTTCGCTCATGTTGGCATCACCGACGATGACGTGCAGGCGACGGTATTTGGTGGGATCGCAATGCGGCTCGTCGCGCGTGTTGACGATGGGACGTTTGAGAGTGGTTTCCAATCCGACTTCCTCTTCGAAGAAGTCCGCTCGCTGACTGAGTTGATACGTGACGTCACCCGGAACGGAGCCGGGCGATTCGCAGCCGACCTTTCCCGCCCCGGCGAACACCTGTCGCGTGACAAAATGCGGAGTGATCTGGGAGACCAATCGCCCGAATGGCACCGCTCGGTCGACGAGAAAGTTCTCGTGACAGCCGTAACTGTTGCCCTTTCCATCGCTGTTGTTCTTGTAGACGACGATTTCGCCACCGTCGGGCAGCATCGTCTTGGCGCGTGCCATGCTGCGTCGCATGATTTCCTCGGCTGCCCGGTCGTAAAGGACCACCTCGCTCGTGGTTCGACACTCGGGGGTCGAGCATTCTGGATGCGCATGGTCGACGTAGTAGCGGGCACCATTGGTGAGGACGGTGTTGACCAGATGGGTCTCCACCTCGGGCGCGAGTATTTCTCCCAACAGCAAACCTCGAGCATCGTTCCCGGGTTGTTCGTCGAAGAAGTCCCAGGCAGTTCGCGATTCGGTCCGACCGAGGAATGCGTTGATCAGCATCGAGCTGGCGGTGACCGCATTCAGATCGGCGTCGCGCACGACGATGCCGTACTCGGTTTCAATGCCGCACACCTTGGGGATTGCCACGGCTACAGGTATTGACCGGTCGCCGTGCGTTCGATGGCTTTGCCGCCGACTCCCCCGTCCTCGTGTGTCAGCGTGCGAATGAAGATGATCCGCTCACCCTTGCGACCGGAAACCTTCGCCCAGTCGTCTGGATTGGTGGTGTTGGGCAAATCCTCGTGTTCCCGGAACTCTTGTCGTATGGACGACGTCAAGTCGTCGAGCACGACACCTCGTTCGCCGTCTGCGAGCACACGTTTGATCGCCAATTTCTTCGCGCGTCGAACGATGTTCTCGATCATTGCGCCAGATGCGAAATCGCGGAAGTAGAGAATCTCGCGATCCCCGTTTTGGTAGGTGACTTCCAGGAATCTGTTCGAGTCGTCCTTCATGTACATCTGCGACACCGTGATGTCGATCATCTTCGATACTGCGCTGCCGACGTCGCCATAGCGGGCAACTTCGCTCGCGGCGATGGGCACCTCGGTGGTGAGGTAGCGGGCAAAAATCTGACGGGCCGCCGACTCATCCGGACGATCGATTCTGATCTTCACATCCAACCGACCCGGGCGAAGAATCGCGGGGTCAATCAGATCCTCTCGGTTCGTCGCACCGATCACGATCACGTTGCGCAAACCCTCGACGCCGTCGATTTCCGCGAGCAACTGGGGCACGATGGTGCTTTCCATGTCCGAGGAGATTCCCGTACCGCGTGTTCGGAACATGGAATCCATCTCGTCGAAAAAAACGATCACCGGCCAGCCCTCTTCGCTCTTTTCGCGGGCGCGTTGGAAAACCATCCGGATTTGTCGCTCCGTTTCACCCACGTACTTGTTGAGCAACTCCGGACCCTTGATATTGATGAAATAACTCCGACCTTTGTCGGCGCCAATCCGTCCGGCGACCTTCTTGGCGAGCGAATTGGCAACCGCCTTGGCGATGAGCGTCTTGCCGCAACCCGGCGGTCCGTACAGCAGGATGCCCTTGGGTGCGGGGAGCTGATGCTCGGCAAACAGGTCGCCGTGCAGGAACGGCAGTTCGACCGCATCGGCTATCGCCTCGATCTGTGCGTCCAATCCACCGATGTCGTCATAGGAAATGTCGGGGACTTCTTCCAGCAGGAGATGTTCCACCTCTGGCTGGGCCAGGCGCTCCAACAACAAACCGCTCCGAATCTCCAATCGCAGGAGATCGCCGGCACGCAGGTGCGTGCCACGCAATGCATCGGCGAGTTCGCACACTCGATCGTCGTCACCCCGACCGGTGACGATTGCACGAGTGCCGTCATCCAGCACCTCCTTCAGTGTGACCACTTCGCCGGTGATTTCAGCGTCACGGGTCATCACCACGTTGAGGCTCTCATTCAGTACCACTTCGCTGCCCCGATACAACGTCGTCGTATCGATATCGGGGTGCACCGACACCCGCATCTTTCGGGAATTGGTCAGTATGTCGACGGTGCCGTCCTCGTTGGTGCCGAGGATGACGCCGTACGCCGAAGGTGGTTGGGTGAGCTTCTCCACCTCCTCGCGGAGCGACGCCACGTGATCGCGAGCTTCACGCAGGGCGTAGGAGAGCTTCTCGTTTTGGGCCTTGGCTGTGGCAAGTTGGCCTTTGGTATCGAGCAGACGATCCTCAAGTGCACGAAGTCGTGCGACTGTGTCATCAGCCATGCCCTGAACCTAGTGGGCAGCCGTGTATCGTGAAAACCCATGAAGGTATGGATCGACCAAGATCTCTGCACGGGTGACGGCCTGTGTGAGGAGATCGCTCCCGAGGTGTTCGCCCTGCTCGACGACGGTCTGGCCTACGTCAAAGAAGGCGACAAGATTTTCGCCACAGCCAAAGGCAACCCACAGGGTGCCGAGGGCGTGGCCACGTTCGCAGACAAGCACCTCGATGCGGTGATCGAATCCGCCGAAGAGTGCCCCGGCGAGTGCATCTTCATCGAGCCTTAGTCTCGGTTTCCGAGCGGCGTATCGCTCGGTGTCAGTAGTCGTCCAGTCGTCAGAAATCCGGTGTGCGCCACCATGCGGTGGTCAGGTCGAACCGATTCGCCTTCGATGTGCCATGTGCGATGCAGTACCTCGAGAGTTCTCATCGCAACCCACTGACCACGATGTCGCGACAGGGCCTCTCGAACCTTTACCGCTTGGGTGATGCTCGGTGTGTAGGCAACCACCACCCCGCCGGAATGCATGACACCGGCGAGATGTGGAATGACCTGCCAGGGCTCGGGAAGATCCAGCACGGCACGGTCGAATCTTCCGGTGGTCGGAATGTCGATACCGAGATAAGAGTCGCGAATGAGAACATCGAACCGTGTTGCTGCCTCGTCGCCGAGGAATGATGCCACGTTCTTCTTGGCGCGCTGGGCAAAGTCTTCCCGCAATTCATAACCGATGATTCGTGCACCCGCGCGCAACATGGTCATTGAAAGTGCTCCGGAACCGACTCCCGACTCGAACACCGAGTGCCCCGGACCAATGTCCGCGAGCATCACGATTGGTGCCAAATCCTTCGGATAAATCACCTGTGCGCCACGCGGCATCTCCAACACGAAATCCTCGAGTGTCGGACGTAGCACGACGTATCGCGCCCCCTTCGTCGACTCCACCGTGACGCCATCCTGCGCTCCGATCACGGCAGAGTGCGGAACGAAACCGGCATGACTATGGAACTCGCCGGATGTCTCCAACGTGACGAGGTACCGACGCTCCTTCACGTCGATGAAGAGCACGCGGTCACCCGCGGAGAACGGTTGCGACATTGCCTACACCTTCACCACGTGCGTCGGTTTCGCACGGTGAGAGTTTCGTCGTTGTGCAAGCGTACGGTCGTGCGGTCCACGTGCATTCGACGTCGTCGCCACCAGCGGAACAGCATGAGCCCGATACCCGCGATCGGATACCGCTTCACTCCTCGGGCGATCACAGCCGAGCCGATGAATCGACCTGCCAGACGTGGTACGCGTCGAGGACCCGACATCGACTAGCGGCGAATCTCTATCACGCCACGACGACGGCGCCCACCACGGCGGCCCAGAAGGTATGCGAGCAACAATCCCGCTGCAACTCCTGCAAGACCCAGCATGGTGATGGAAGCCTTCTTGGTTTCGGTCACTTCCGTGACGTCGTCTTGCAGCGCCTTGAAGCGTTGCTCCAAATCCTCCCGGGTGATCTTCGAACGTTCGCTCATCGGGCGCCCCGATTCAACTCGAAGACTCCCACTCGCGACCATGCCACTGCCGAAAGGATCACGCCTACCGACAATGTGACGAGGTACGGCACGAACGACAAACCGTCGGCCTGCTCGGGAAACCACACGGTGAGCAGGAGATCCTGCGACAGCCGTAGCACCCCGATCAGCGCAATGATGATGCCAATCGACAAGAAGAAGGCAGCCATGACACCGAAGGCCAGCCAACGACCAGCCCCTTTCAGGGGGCCAACGGTCTCTTGTTTGGCGTAGTCGCGAACCAATTCATAGGTCTCGACGGGGTCGAATTGCATACCTTCTGTCTATCGGCGCAAACCTCGGTACGAATGCGTTCGGTGTCTAGGAACGCGGCAGCAAGTCTTCGGTCAGTGGCTTGTCGTTGAAGGCGCTGAGTGCATTCATGAGCGACTTCCATTGAGGTTGATACGTCGATTGATTGGACACACCCGGGCCGTTCAACATCAATGAAAAGGTGATCGCTCCATCGGGCACTTGGTAGAAGCCACTCAACACCTTTGAGGACCTCAAGGTGCCCGTCTTGGCACGCACACGGCGAACGGCGGGTGCGGTGGTCAGTTGTCCGCGCAGAGTTCCGGTGCTGCCGGCAACGGCCAGGCCGTTGGCGAGCGGGCTCTCTGGTCCGTAGGAATCGAGCAGATTCACCAGGAGCGAACATGTCAGACGATTCGTGCTGTCAAGACCCGAGCCGTCGACCAGAACCACACCGTCGGTGGAAAGTGCACGGGCGTTGAGCACCGATGCAACGGTTTGCAAACCGGCAACCCTCGTCGGAGTTTGACGACTGACCAAGCCGATTTCTTTGAGCAACAGCTCGGCAGCATTGTTGTCGCTGTTCGCCAGCACGTCGGAAAGCAGTTCGCTCAGCGGAGCCGAAGTCAACTCTGCGAGTTTCGTTCCGCCGCTTGGTGCCGATCCACTACGTGGCGCTGCGATCACGGTGATGCCACGGGCTTGCAGCAAGCGTGTGAACGCCGTGGCAGCACCAACGGCTGGCTGTGCAGGCTTGAATGGATCGCCTAGCAGCGATCCGTCATCCACCATCAATGCACTCAGTGGACCTGCCTCGATTGCACGTATCCCATCACCCCATGTCGGCACGTATCGTTCGTCGTCGTATCTCGATTCATCGCCGACAACGGAGCCGGTCACCTTGGTGATTCCGCTGTCGCGCAGTGCATCGGCCAACTCATCGAGAACGGTCGGAGAAGTCGTGGGATACGGCTGCGTAGCCGGGTATGCGCGGGTGCTCAGTACGGGATCTCCCCCTCCAACCAGCCACAGGTTGCCGATGATGCTCCCACCAACTCTGTTGCCGATGAGCGACGTGGTGAACCGATGATCCGCTCCGAGAACGTCCAGAGCGGCCGCAGCAACGAGAAGCTTCATATTGGAGGCTGGAATCAACGGACGCGATGCTCGTGTGGCGGCGACCTCTCGAGCCTCGGCCTTGACCATGACGCATGAATCTGCCGGCAGTGATTTTGAAAACGACGCCAGCTGCGTTCGAAGATTTGCCACTCGCGCCTCGATTGCAGCGGTTCTCGCCACTCGCCGAACGGAGAACACCGGTTCGTTTGGCGCTGCGTTGATGCTCGTCGCAACGGTGAGTGGAGCGGCAGCGCCAGCAGCCGACTTTGTCACTTGCCATGCGGAGAACAACGGCACGAACAGGACTGCGCTGGCGACGATGATGCTGATCGCAGCCCGCTGTGGATCCACCGTGACCACGTGACGATCGAACCGTGCTGCCCGTCGTCGCGCGACATGCAGCAACTCCTGCAACTTCATGCAGCAAATCCCCGGTGGCGGGCGTACCGATACGCGTGTGCCAGTGCACGCACCGCCCGTGGGCCACTTGCAAAACACATGCCGCCGAGCGTTCGCACGGTACGCGGTCCGGCATTGTCCCTGTCGGCGATGGCAAGTTCGGTGGCGACCAGAATCGGCTTGTCGAATTGCTTCATCAGTTCGTGTGCACGAGTGGCGAATCGTTCGTCCTGTCGTTCGTGGTACTCGACGATCCGTGCAAGTCCATGGTCCGGGTAGTACCGACCCTCGCGCATGAGCCGAGCTTGGTTTGCCTGGATTCCGATGCCCAGATAGACGACTGCGTCGACCGTTTCGCACGAAGCCAACGCTTCGAGGACGGATGGAATGGTGTCGCGAGTTTCGCCACCCGCACAATCAACGGGATTGTTGCGCGACCAACGTGCGGGGAGCAGTTCATCGAGCCGGCGCATCACTTCTGACGGCAGATCTGCCAACTTGAGAATTCCGTCGTTGCTCAACGCATCGGAAGTCACCACTCCCCATCCGCCAGCCGTCGTGAGGATTGCAACTCGATTCCCGCGTGGAAGCGGTGACGTGGCAAAGAGAGCGGCTGCGTCGAATGCTTCGTCGACGTCTCGTGCCCGAACGACTCCCAGTTGGCGGCACAAGCCGTCGAACACGTCGTCGTCGGATGCCAGAGCCCCGGTGTGGCTGGACGCTGCGCGCGCACCCTCCGCCGAAGCGCCACCTTTCATGAGAACGATGGGCTTGCGGGCAACCGACAATTCGAGTGCCCTTCGCAAACGTGGACCATCGGTGATCCCTTCCACGTAGCTGAGCACCGTGGAAGTTGCAGAGTCGCGTGACATCCACTCGACGTAGTCGGCAACGTCGACGGCAGCTGCATTACCAGCCGAGACGGCGCGCGCAATGCCGACCCCCGTCGCACGGGAAAGATTCATGAAACTCGAAACGAAGTTGCCGCTTTGGCTGGCGATGGAAATGGAACCTGCCGGCGGATACGGCGCAACGATTTGCGCACAGAGGTTGCTCGGTGTGCTCACGACGCCCTGTCCGTTCGGTCCGGCCAACAACACGTTGGAATCCTTTGCGACACGAACGAGGCGATCCTGGGCGGACTCCTCCGCAGCGATCGTTTCACCCGCCTCGTCGTATCCGGCCGAAGTGACGAACGCAGCACGAATACCGATCGAAGCGCATTCCATCAACAGTTCTTCGTTCGCAGATGCGGGGGTGCACAAAAATGCGAGATCGTAGGTGTCGTTCGGCAAATCCGTGAGTGAAGCGACCGTTTGAATGTCGAGAACGGATTCCTTCGATCGATTCGTTGCGGCGATGTTGCCGCGGTAGCCACCTGCAAGCAGGTTGTGAAGGGACACGAATCCGAACTTGCCCGGGTGCGTCGAGGCACCCACCACCACGACGCCACGGGGAGTGAACAAGGCTTCAAAACCTGCGTCGTCGTGTCTTGGTACCACGACGGCGGTTGCCTCAGGAATCGCATCACCCAGCTCGACGAGGGCGTCCACCGCAATTGGTTCTCCAAGTGCCGTCACGATGACCGGGTTGATGTCGATCGAGAACACATCGGACCGGTGAAGCGCCAGTTGAGTAACGGCGTCAACCAAGTTCCACAAGGCATCCCGATCGACTGCTTGCGCGCCACGAAATGCCCCGTAAAGCGACGACGTGCGCAAGGAATCGAGCATGTCATCCAGATCGTTTCGAGTCAGCGGAGCCACTCGCATCTGCACGTCTTCGAGTGCCTCGGCACTCACTCCCCCGGCCCCGACAACGACCACGGGACCGAACTGTGGATCGCGTACCAATCCAACGAGGAGTTCACGTGCTCCCTTCACCTGTTCAGCCACGAGTACGGCCACATCCCCGTCGTCCTCTCGTCGCAGATCCATCAATTCCCGTGCCGCATCGTGTGCAGCCTCGATGTCGTCGATTCCCAGACGTACCAAACCACGTTCGCTCTTGTGCGCGATCCGCTCACCAACCAACTTGATGACGACCGGGAAACCAATCTCTTGGGCTGCCCTACCTGCAGCCTTGACATCTCCGACCACGTGCTCGACGGCAAATCGTGCACCGTACTTCGTCAGGAGCGCCTTGGAGTCGTGTTCACTGAGAGTGCGACGGCCAATCACGACTCACAACGGTAGTGTTCGACCGGCATGCACATTGTCGCTGCGCTGTTCGTCGATAACTTCGCGATGCGTCAAGTGGAAGGACCTTCCACACGATTGGACCTCACCGGTGTGTATTTCTCCCAGGTGGCACCCGGTCCGTTGCCTTGCACGGTGTCGCCACATTTGGTGGTGCTCATCTACTGTCCGACGGGTGAACCGGGTGACGGGGTGCTGCAGGTGGTGTTTCAAGAGCCGGGCATCGATCCCGACCACACACCACCCATGGCGCAGAACGTGAGCCCGTTCCGAGTGGACAGCGGCAAGTTCACCTATCGTCTGGTTCGCGCCGAGCTTCCGGTTTCGCAATTCGGACAGGTCATTGCACATTGTCGCATCGGACTGGGTCCGTGGATGGCGGTTCCACTGACGATCCTGGCGCCCGTCTCCTGAGTCGGAGGTCGTGCCGCCCGCCCTACACGGACGCCGACTATCGTCGCACCCGTGGCGAATCGTTTGTCTTCGGAGCACGACCGCCTCGCAGTCGCAATGGTTCGCGGTTTGGCGATGGATGCTCCGCTCGCAGCCAAGAGCGGTCACCAAGGTACGGCGATGGCGCTCGCGCCACTGGCACACGTGTTGTACAGCCGAATCATGCGGCACGATCCGGCAAATCCAACGTGGAACAACAGGGATCGATTCATCCTCTCCAACGGGCATGCTTCGATACTCCAATATGCGATGTTGTATCTCAACGGCTACGGACTCGAACTCGATGATCTCCGTGCGTTTCGACAATGGGGTTCACTGACACCAGGACATCCCGAGCACGGGCACACCGCCGGCATCGAAGTCACCACTGGTCCGCTTGGTCAAGGGTTTGCAAATGCCGTCGGAATGGCAATGGCGGAACGACATTTGCGTGCACGATTCGGAGAAGAACTCCACGGCCATTACACGTACGTCATCGCTGGTGACGGCTGTTTCATGGAGGGCATCAGCCACGAAGCGGCATCGCTGGCTGGACATCAACGGTTGGATCGTCTCGTGTGCATTTTCGACGACAACAAGATCACCATCGACGGCTCGACCTCGCTGACATGCAGCGACGACGTAGTGCAGCGATTCCGCGCGTATGGATGGAATGTCGTCAATCTCGGGGAGGTGGCCGAAGATCTCGACGCCCTCGAATCGGCGCTGAATGCAGCTCGACTCCATACGGGTTCACCGACACTTCTCGTACTGCGAACGCATATCGGCACACCATCGCCCGATTTCACGGACAAACACGAAGCTCATGGAAATCCCTTCGGTGCTGCCCACGTCACCGCCACCAAGAAGGTGATGAACATTCCGGATGAACCGTTTTGGGTCGACGCCGAGGTCGTCACCTCGTTGCGTGCCCATGCGCGCCAACGTGGCGCCGAATTCGGCGCGGCACACGCTGCCGCCTCCAAACAGGCGAGTTCGCAATGGCACGAAATGTGGTCGCCTGCTCCCAGCGTCAACTGGACATCCGTTGCCCCGTCATTCGACCCGTCGAGCAGTGTCGCAACTCGTGTCGCGGTGCAAAAGGCCATCGATGCGTCGAAGGATGATGTTCCCGGGTTGATCGTTGGAAGCGCCGATCTCACGGGCAACACGGGTGCAAAACTGTCCGGTGAGTCGGCTCTCTCGGCAGAGCACCCGGAGGGTCGCCAGGTGTACTACGGCATCCGCGAACATGCCATGGGTGCAATAGCCGTCGGCATGGCCCTGCATGGCGGTGTGTTGCCTGCGGTGGGAACCTTCTTCGTCTTCGCCGATTACATGCGACCGGCTTTGCGACTCGCGGCCCTGTCGCGCGCGAAAGCGATCTTCATCTTCTCGCATGACTCCGTAGGAGTCGGCGAGGATGGCCCGACTCATCAGCCCGTGGAACAACTCGCTTCCTTGCGCGTCATTCCCGGCTTGCGGGTGGTCCGTCCTGCCGATGCCAGTGAAACTGCGCAGGCATGGCGGCAAGCCTGCGACCACTCCGGACCGACTGCGTTGATTTTGTCTCGCCAGAACACCCCCATCGTGACGAACGGCAATGCAGTGGACCGAGGAGCAGCGATCGTACGTGATACCGATGGCCCACCACGCCTCATCATCGTGGCCACAGGTACCGAAGTTGCGGTCGCCGTCGACGCTGCTGCGCAGTTGGCGACGAACGGAATGATGGCTCGCGTCGTATCGATGCCGTGTCCGGAGTTGTTCGCGGTCCAAGATCCCACGTATCGATCGCACGTACTTCCAATCGGCGTGCCAGTCCTCTCGGTGGAAGCAGGCAGCACCTACGGTTGGAGCGCCTTTGCCGACGACTCGATCGGAATCGATCGGTTCGGTGCTTCTGCCCCAGGCAACGTGGCGATGCAGCGTCTCGGCATCTCCGTGGACAACGTGGTTGCCCGAGCGCGCGATCTCGTCGACACGCTCGGGGCCTGACGGTGAATCCCCTCCGTCGGCTGCATTCGGAGTTCGGACAAAGTCCCTGGCTCGACAATCTCCGACGGGGTTGGATCACCGGCGGACAACTGGCGCAACTGCGTGATCGCGGGGTTCGTGGCCTCACCAGTAATCCCACCATCTTCCAGAAGGCGATCCAGGGTTCATCGGATTACGACGCACAATTCGAACGTTTGACTCGCGAGAGCGTCGGCCCGATCGATGCCTACTGGGAGATGGTGCTGCGCGACATCGATGCCGCACTCGACGTGTTTGCGCCGGTGTACGAGGAATCCAACGGCGCCGATGGATTCGTGAGCGTGGAAGTCGATCCCGGACTTGCCCATGACGCAACTGGCACGCTGCATGCAGCACGACAGCTCCACGAACGTATCGGTCGTCTCAATGTGATGATAAAGATCCCTGCCACCAAAGAGGGTTTGCCGGCCATTCGAACCATGATCGCCGAGGGTCGGAGTGTCAACGTGACGCTCATCTTCAGTCTCGAGCGCTACGAAGAAGTGATCGATGCGTACCTCGCCGGGCTGGAGGACCGGTTGTCTGGAGGGACTCGCGACCTTTCGCCCATCGCCAGTGTGGGGAGCTTTTTCATTTCACGAGTCGACAGCGAAGTCGATCGCCGTCTGGAAACGATCGGTGGAACGGCGTCATCATTGTGCGGCAAGGCAGCGGTGGCCCAGGGGCAAATCGCGTACGCCATGTTCAGAGAGAAGTTTTCCGGCGCTCGATGGGAGGCGCTCGCACGTCACGGCGCAAGGGTGCAACGACCACTGTGGGCCTCGACTTCCACCAAGAATCCGGCATATCGTGACACGCTTTATGTCGAGGAATTGATCGGTCCCGACACCGTCAACACGCTGCCCGACACGACGTTGGAAGCCTTCGATGACCATGGACGTCTGGCCCGCACCGTTGACGCTGATATTGCATCCGCGAAACGTACATGGAGCAGCATTGCCGATGCCGGAGTCGACCTTCCTGCAGTCGCAGCGCAGTTGGAGCGCGAGGGTGTCGCGTCGTTTCAGAAGAGCTTCGACGAACTGCTCGCTGCCCTCACGGCGAAGTCGGCCGAATTGCGCTCGTAGCGCTACTCGCTGCGCTCGTCTTGCTCCATTCGCTCCAACAAGAAAATCGCCTTCTCCACCGCTCTGCGCGCTTGGGTAATGGTCCGTTCCGTGTCGGGACGACGCGTTTCTCCCGAACGTGAGGCGTCACTCAGGATTCGAATCGCACGATCCGACAAGTCGTCCGATGCCGACCGGAGCCGTTCAATGATGTCGTCCAGGTCCGACATCGCAAAACTCAGCCCTTCTTGTTGGCGCGTCGTCGATCCTCGAGGTTCAACCAACGCTTGCGGATGCGAATCGACTTCGGCGTCACTTCCACGAGTTCGTCGTCGCCGATCCACTCGATGGCGGTTTCCAAGGTATGGATCACCGGCGCTGCGAGCTTGACACCGTCGTCGTGGCTGTGTGTACGGATGTTGTTCTTCTCTTTGGCGCGAACGGCGTTGACCACCATCTCTTCCCCACGCGAACACTCACCGACGACCATGCCTTCGTACACCTCGTCGCCAGGTTCGACGAACAACGTTCCTCGCATCTGGAGGTTGTCGAGCGCATAGGCCGTAACCGGCCCGATTCGATCGGCAATCATGGCACCGCCCAATCGGTGCGGAACCTCGCCTGCCCAAGGCTCGAAACCTGCGAAACTCTGGTGAATGAGTGCCGTTCCACGGGTGACGGTGAGCAACAACGAACGGAAACCGATGAGCCCGCGCGACGGTGCCGAGAAGTGCATGATGGTTCGCCCTGCATCGCCAGGCCGCATGTCGACGATGCGCCCGCGACGTGGTGCAATGGCCTGAGTGACCGCACCGACGAACTCGTCCGGAACGTCGATCGTTCCCCTTTCGTAGGGTTCGTGCTTCTTGCCGTCGATGTCCTTGGTGATCACCTCGGGGCGGCTTACTTGCATCTCGTAACCCTCGCGACGCATGTTCTCGATCAACACCGCCAACTGCAACTCGCCTCGACCGGCAACTTCGATGACTTCGGGTGAATCGGTCGGGAACAGTTTGATGGAAACGTTGCCGAGTATCTCCTTCTGCAAGCGATCCTGTAGATGGCGGCTCGTGACGTAGGTGCCCTCGCGTCCCGAGAACGGGGACGAATTCACGGCGAAACTCATTCGCAACACGGGTTCGTCCACTTCCAATCGCGGCAACGGAACCGGCGTCTCCACGTTTGCCAAGGTGTCGCCCACCTCCACCTCGTCGATGCCGGCCACGATGAACAAATCACCGGCGACGATCGATTCCACTTCCTTGCGGGCGATTCCCGTGAACTGGGACAGGTTCGAGATGCGCCGCTTCAACACCGGCTGTGAATCACCTTCAGGCTTTCCGAGCAACGCAACGAAGTCACCCTTACGGAGAGTTCCGGCATGCACGCGACCTATCGCCAGTCGACCGAGGTAGTCGCTCGCGTCGAGATTGGTGACGAGGGCTTGTAGCGGTGCGCTTGCGTCACCTTGGGGGGCGGGAATGGTGTCGAGAATTGCATCGAGTAGCGGCACCAGATCGGCGTCGGCACCCGGCATTCCCACGCCCTTCATCGATCTGCCTTCGCGAGCGACCGCCGATACCACCGGGAAATTCAGGTGGTGATCGTGGTGTGCCAAATCCAGGAACAGATGCTCGACGTCCAAGAGCACCTCTTCCGGACGAGCATCACTGCGATCCACCTTGTTGATCACCAGCACCACCGGCAAGTCCTGGTTCAGTGCTTTGGAGAGGACATAACGAGTTTGTGGCAGTGGACCTTCCGCGGCATCCACCAGCAAGAGAACTCCATCCACGAGCGCCAAGGCACGTTCGACTTCTCCTCCGAAGTCGGCGTGGCCTGGTGTGTCGACGAGATTGATCTTGACGCCGCGCCACTCCACTGCCGCAGCCTTCGCCAAGATGGTGATTCCACGTTCGCGTTCCTGGTCGTTGTTGTCCATGACGCGCTCGACCACCGCCTGATGGGCGGCAAAGGTTCCCGTCTGGCGCAGCAATTCATCGACCAACGTGGTCTTGCCATGGTCAACGTGCGCGACGATCGCGACGTTGCGAATCGACTGGTTCAGGAGTGTGACCCCTCGTCGTTGTCGGCGATCTCGCCATCGTCATCGAACACCACGCCGTAGCGCTCCGCAATTTCGGCAAACTCGTCCTCTTCGCTCTTCGTGGACTTCTGCGCGGACAACCCGAGGTCTTCCGCGGTGGGACCAGACTGCTTCAGACGACGCGCTTCTTCGAACCGACGATGACGTCCCTTTTTCACACTGGGCTCCGTTTGTACTAGCGGAGCCACGAGGGCCATCCGCCTAGGCGATGGACATTGACCTTGAGTTTACTGCGCATCGGCATCTTTGGCAGGGATGAGCCTGAGTCGACCGTCACCATCAAACGACAGTCCGGACTCCCCCTTCAAGAGACGTTCGATATCGCGACCCACCAAATCTCTTCGCCATCCATGCGCAAGCCGAGATTCGCCTCCTGCCAACAACGCAACGATGTCGCGATTCGTGGCAACCAGGGTTGGGTCGATTTCAGCGGTACGAGCCAACTCGCCAATCCATGCGGTGACCAGGGTGACGGCCGGGCGTAGACGCTTCTCCAGCGGGTCGTGGGCCTGGGTGTCGAGTTCCACCACACGCTCACGGCCCTCCTTCACTGCGGCGAGAATTTCGCGTGCGATGGATCCACTGAGGTAGCGCTCATCGACGCCTCGAGCATGAGCGAGATCCTCGGTGGATCGCGGGGCAGCTTGGGCGATACCAAGGAGCGCCATGTCACTCATCACTCGTCGAAGCGGAATGTTGGTGGCCATCGCCCGACGTTCGCGCCATGCTGCAAGAGCTTGTGCGACTCCCCGTGCCTCGCCTTTCAGCGCACGGGCATCCTTGATGCGCAACCATGCATCTGCCGGATTGCTTTCGCCCCACGGGCGTACGCGGAGTTCTTCGCACGCTTCGTTCACCCATGTCGTGCGGCCGAGCTGATCGACGCGGCCACTGATCCGCTCGAAGAGCTGTTCGAGGTATGCGACATCGCTGCGAGCGTAAGAACACTGACTTTCCGTCAATGGGCGACGCAGCCAATCGGTCATTCGATCGCCCTTGGACAGCGTCACCTTCAATTGTGATTGTGCGAGTGCAGCGAGGGACGGCGTGGAGTAACCGATGAATCCTGCCGCGAGTTGTGTGTCGAAGAGTCGGGACGGGACTTCACCGACCGCATAGCGGAGCACCTCCAGATCTTGCTGAGAGGCGTGCAATACCGCGAGACCCGAACCGCGCAACAGATCGGCCAAACCGCGAGGGTCGACCGCCAGTGGATCGATGAGCACATTGGTCTTTCCCCACTGCAATTGCACGAGAGCGAGGCGGGGAAAATACGTTCGTTCCCGGTGAAACTCGGTATCGAGTGCGTACAAGGGTGCCGACATGGCATCGTTCACCACATCCCGAAGCGCTGCATCGTCTGCAACGAAATGTTCGGAGACTGTCACTGTTACGGAAGATCGCCGATATTCAGGGGGTTCCCCAGCGCAGCGAAACCCATCGTTCCCCCGGCCACGTTCACCACGTTGGATACTCCGGCATCGGTGAGAAACTCACAGGCACGTCCGCTTCGTCCACCGCTCTGGCACACCACGTACACCGGAACGGCCTTGCGGAAAGCCTCGATGTTGTCGGGCACGGTGCCCAGCGGAATCAGGACGGCGCCTGGCACATGGCCTTCGCGGTACTCGTCGGGCTCACGCACGTCGATGACCGTGCCGCCACGCTCGATGACCTGCATCAATTCGGATGCTGATATCTCTCTCATAAGGTCGGCGCAAGAGCCTACACACCACCGGCGTGCATATAGGTGATGTTTCGCAGTGTCGCAACGTCGTTGACGTTCGCGCACTCCGTTTGGCTGCACGGCACGTCGGTCACGCGCAGCGCCTCTGCTACGCGATGAACTGCGCGCTCACCCGCAAGATACGAAGCACGCACGTGCCCGATGACCTCCGTGCGCAACGCCATGATCGACCAATGTCTACCTTCATGTTCTGCGACGGCTATGTCGCTCTCCTCGAGCGATGCAATGAGACGTCGGATCGTGTCGGTGGTAACGAGCGGTACGTCGCAACCGAGCACTACCGCAGCGTCGAGTCTCGTCGCGTGTGCATGGGTGAGCGCAGCCAACACTCCCAACAACGAACTTCGCTCGGGAGCCTGCAACTCGACGATGTCATCCGGGACGTGCTCGAACACCGGCGGCAATCCGACACGAGCCGTTCCACCCACGTACACCAGTGCACGGAGATCGGCGGCGATCAACGTGTTGCAGATGGCTCCCAGCATGTTGCGACCGCCGAATCGAGCCAGCGACTTGTCGGAGCCGAACCTGGAGCTGGCACCTCCGACCAACACCGCTCCAAGGACGTTCAAGGGCGTCCGCGAGGATCCAACTGGATCAAAAACTGTTCACATCGAACCGCCTCGGCTTCTTCCCCGATGATGCGAGAGTTCACTGCCAATCCTTCCAGGCACTCCAGAAAACCGCGATTTGATTCGTGCTGCCACCGGACGAATCCGGAACCTCGCCACCCGCTACCACGCAATTGATCGAGTCCGCGGTGGTATCCGATACGAAACGGCATGTACGCCTCGATGCCAGGAGTACTTGCGCGTCCAAGTGCAGCCCACGCCTGCAAACATGTGGGGTATCTGGCAGCGAGCGCTGCCAACGTCGATCGACGGTCGCCGGGACTCTCCTGTGCCGCTTGGGCCAGTGCATGACGAATCGCCACGTCAATCGGTGGAAGAACGGTTTCTGGCGGACCACTGCGGGACATATTGATTGGTTGGTCGCTCATATGCGCAGTCTATGAAGGTGCTGCTGGCAGACTCGGTACGTCATGGATCTCTCGTCATTCAATGCCCAGTCCGCACGAGACGCCTCGTTGATCGCCATGGTGGTCGGCGTGCTCGGAGTGCTGCTCGTACTGAAATTCGTCTCTTCGGTGGTATCGAAACTGCTGCTGTCCGCAATCTTTGCCGGCGTCATCTGGATGGGATTTTCTCAACGCGATGATCTGAGCGCGTGCATCGGTGAGATTCAGGCGCGGGTCGAACGGGGTGATTCGAGCGATATCACGTGTAGTTTCTTGGGTCGTGACGTCACGGTCGAAGTCCCGTTCCAGCAAGGTGGCTGAGCCTCGCAAGCGGGCCGCAGCGCGCACGGGCGTCAGGTCGAATGCGCAAGTCGAGACGCAACTCGTCGACCTCTGCTCGTTCCTCGATCAGTCGCCGACTGCCTACCACGTCGTCGCCACCTCCGTTCGCCGTTTGCTCGATGCGGGATTCGTCTGGTTCGACGAAAAGAGTGAGCTACCGGATTTTTCGGGCCGCGTCGTCAAGGGATTCTTCGTACGTGACGGAGCGCTCATCGCATTCGTTACTTCCGCTCGCGCCAACGACCGTTTCCGCATAGTCGGTGCGCATACCGATTCTCCCGGATTGCACTTGAAGACCCGTCCGGAGGGTGCCTCGTGCAACTTCGGCACCCTCGAGGTGGAGGTATACGGCTCGCCTCTTCTCAATTCGTGGTTGGATCGGGATCTTGATCTGGCGGGCTACGTGGTTCGAAAGGACGGTTCGAAGCGAGTGTTTCGCACCGCCGAACCGGTGGCGCGTCTCGCACAACTCGCCATTCACCTCGATCGCGGTGTCAATGAAAACGGTCTCGTTCTCGACAAACATGCCCACCTGCGTCCGGTGTGGCTCACAGGCAAGACGAGTCTCACCGTGCAGGAAGTGGTGGCGAATCTGACGGATTCTCCCCTGCGCACGGTGGCGGCAATCCATGCACAGTTGGTGGATCACACGCCCGCCCAGGTACTCGGTGCGGATCGGTCCTTGTTGGCTTCCGGCCGACTCGACAATCAACTGTCGTGTTGGGCCGCAATCGACGCAATTCAGCGGGTGTCCGCACACACCGGCATTGCAGTCGCAGCCCTCTTCGACCACGAGGAAGTCGGTAGCGAGAGCACCACTGGTGCCGCCGGCCCGTTGCTCGAGCATTCATTGGAACGTATTGCCCACGCCCTAGGAAAATCACGCGGCGAGTACCTTGCGATGCTTCCGGCTTCTGCCTGCCTGTCGTGCGACAACGCCCACGCGGTTCATCCGAATTACCCCGAACGGCATGATCACAAGCACGCGCCGTTCGTCAACCAGGGAGTCGCGCTCAAATCAAATTCGAATCAGCGCTACGCAACGTCGGCATCCTCGAGCGTTGCTTTCCTGGAAGCATGCGATGCGGCTCATGTATCGCATCAAGTTTTCGTCTCGCGGAACAACATGCCCTGTGGTTCCACCATCGGTCCGATTACTGCAACTCGCCTCGGAATCGACACCGTTGACGTCGGGGTACCGCAACTCTCGATGCACTCTGCACGCGAAGTTTGCGGTGTGTCCGACGCGTTGGATCTCCCGAAGATCGTTTCCGCTTTTCTCGGCGCCTAGACGCCGACGGGCTTACGCGGGCAGCTCGTCGCCGGCACGCTTCCGAGCGTCGTCAAACACCTCTTGTAACCGTGCCGTGAGCTCGGCGGTGATCTCTGCCATGCGTTGGCGATCGACGCGTCCGGAACCACCATGCTCGACGACGATCGCCCGACCGATGGTGAGGTGGCACTTGTTCGGCCAAATCATCTTCGATCCCTTGCGCATGACGCGCTCCGATCCGCCAATTCCCACCGGAATGATCGGGACTCCCCGTTTGAGTGCGACGTACGCAGGTCCATCGAACAGAGGGTGAATGGTGGCGCCGTGTTGGCGCGTACCTTCCGGAAACATGACCAAGGGTTCGCCCCCGTCGAGCACGCTGACACAGCGCTTGAGTGCCTCCAAGTCGGCTGTCCCGCGCGTCACCGGAAAGCCGCCCAACAGTGTGAACACCCTTCCAATGGCCGCGTTCTTCCACAGGGAGTCCTTGCCCATGAATCGCACACGACGCCGAGTGAGAAACGCCGACAACGGCGTGTCGATGTTCGATCGATGCACTGGCGCGATGATGTAGGCGCCAGTTTTTGGCAGGTGTTCCCGACCGCTCACGCTGTAGCGGAACCACAACTTGCACAGCACCGCCAGGAGATCGCGCACCAACACGTACGCAAACCGATGTATCCACCGCTGTCCCGCCAATTTGGTGCTGTATTGCGTCATGACTCTTCGGTCTTTTCGTTGAGGAGTTCACGTATGTGTTCGACGACCGCTCCGATGGAGCGCTCGCTGGTGTCCACCACCACTGCATCGGGCATCTGCCGCAATGGACTGTCGTCGCGAGTGGAGTCCCGCTCATCGCGCTCTGCGATTGCACGTGCGATTTCGTTCACATCACCCCCGTGTTGTGCGACACGACGCTGCGCCCGGACCATCGGAGAAGCCACGAGGTACACCTTCAAGGTGGCATCCGGAAACACCACGGATCCGATGTCGCGACCTTCGACGACTCCCCCGCCGTGGCTGACGATCCATTCCCGTTGACGCTCGCGGAGTTCACTGCGCACGGCAGAGTTGGCAGCCACATGACTCACTGCGGCATCGACGGCAGGTGTTCGGATTGCCGTAGTGGCGTCGACGCCATTGACATGTAATGAAGTTGCAGACTGTTCGAATTTCACCTCGCGAGCAACCCGTGCGACTGCATCCACGTCCGTTGCTTCCAAGCCTCGACGCAGCACTTCGTAGGTGACACCCCTGTACATGGCGCCGGTGTCGAGGTACTCGATGTTCAGGGCCGTGGCCAACGCTTTGGCGATCGTGGACTTTCCAGCCCCCGCCGGACCGTCGATGGCAACGACGAGTGGAGCCATCACCAGCTGGTGTCGAGTGGACGACCCTCGTCGTAGCCGGATGCGCTCTGCAATCCCACCACTGCCCGATCGTGGAGTTCCTCGATGCTTCGAGCACCCGAATAGGTGCAGGACGACCGGACTCCGGCAACGATCTGGTCGATGATGTCCTCGACGCCGGGTCGCTGTGCATCGAGGTACATGCGAGACGTGCTGATGCCCTCCTCGAACAATTCCTTGCGTGCACGGTCGACTGCTGCCTCGCTCCGCGTGCGATTGCGTACTGCACGGTTCGACGCCATACCGAAACTCTCCTTGTAGAGCCTGCCCTGGGCGTCACGCACCGTATCGGCCGCCGATTCGTAGGTTCCGGCCAACAACGATCCAAACATCACGTTTCCGGCTCCCGCTGCCAAGCCGAGGGCGACATCACGCGGATATCGAACACCCCCATCGGCCCATACGTGCTTGCCCAGTGTTCGCGCCGCCTCAGCGCACTCGAGAACGGCGGAAAACTGCGGACGTCCAACACCCGTCATCATGCGAGTGGTGCACATGGCGCCGGGTCCCACGCCGACCTTCACGATGTCGGCACCCGCGTTGATGAGGTCACGCGTGCCCGCTGCCGTCACCACGTTGCCCGCAACGACGGGAGTTGAATTCACGTTGCTACGCACGTCGGCAACCACATCGAGCATCCGATCCTGATGTCCGTGTGCAGTGTCCACCACGATCACGTCGACACCCAGAGCGGTGAGTGCCTTGGCCCTGGCGGCTGGATCAGCATTCACACCGACTGCAACGGCAATGAGCAGCCGACCGTGTCGGTCGACCGCCGGTTGATAGATGGTGCTGCGAAGAGCCCCCTTCCTGGTGATGCAACCAAGGAGTCGTCCGTCCTTGTCGACCACGGGTGCAAAGCTCAGGCGCGCCTCCGAAAGCCGTTCGAACATGGTCTGGGCATCGAGCCCGTCGGGCAGAGTAAACACCTCGCGGCTCATCACATTGGCGATCTGCGTGAACCGATCGAAACCACCTGCATCGGTTTCGGTGAAGATTCCGATCGGCATGTTGTCGTCATCCACCACGATCAAGGCGCCGTGGGAACGTTTGTGAATCAAACTCAAGGCTTCACCAACCGTGTCGTGTCCGGACAGCGTGATCGGTGTGTCGTAGACGGTGTGGCGCGACTTGACGAACTGCACCACGGTTTCCACGACGTCCAGCGGGATGTCTTGAGGGAGCACCACCACGCCACCGCGACGTGCGACCGTTTCTGCCATGCGCCGACCTGCAATGGCGGTCATGTTGGAAACCACGATCGGAATGGTCGTACCGATGGAGTCAGGGGTACGCAAACTCACGTCCATGCGTGACGAGACCGACGACAAGCTCGGCACGAGAAAGACGTCGCTGTAGGTAAGGTCGTAGTTCGGCTGACCGTTCAGGAACTGCACGACGGACCTCCGAATCGGCTCACAAGCGACCACCCAAGGCTACTGTTAGCCGCCGTGACTCACGTGCGACCGGTGCTTCTCGTGCACGGCTGGGCAGGCTCTTTCGATCACACGTGGAGACGCTCCGGACTCGTCGACCTCATCCAGGAGTCCGGTCGATCGGTCATCGCCTACGACCTCCCCGGTCACGGGTCTGCAGCGAAGCCACACGATCCCGAGGAGTATCGGCAGCTTCCTCAACATCTCTTGACGCATCTCTCGGCCCACGCATCGCAATCCCCCGACGGTGCGATCGATGCGGTGGGTTTTTCGCTGGGGGCCATCACGCTGTTGCGTGCCTTGGTGATATCCCCGAAGTCCTTTGGCACCGTCGTCCTTGCGGGAATCGGCGACGGTGTGTTCTTTCCGCACGATCCGTCGCGTTCCGAGAAGATCCTCGCCGGCTTGGAGGGGCGCGCCGAACCGGGTGACGTTACCGCTCGGATCTTCGGAAAGATCGGCAACGAAGCACACAACGATGCACGAGCGCTCGCTGCCGTACTGCGACGACCGCGAGAAGAACCGATCGAGGAAAGTGACCTCGCAGTTCTCGCCAATCCGGTGGTGGTGGCGCTCGGGGACACGGACTTTTCCGCTCCAGCAACGAGGCTGGCAACGGCGTTTCCGAATGGGAGGCTGGTTTCCCTGAAGGGCATCGATCATTTTCGAACACCCGACAGCCTCGAATTCGTCGATCTCGTCCTCTCCACGTTGCGTTGACCATGGCGCGGATCGTCTCGGGCACCGAAGGCATTCGGGAGACGGTTGCCGCACTTCGTCGGGGCGAAGTGGTGGGGTTGCCGACCGAGACGGTCTACGGGTTGGCGGCCGACATTCGAAACGAATCGGCGTTGAAGAAGATATTCGAAGTCAAAGGAAGACCGACCTCGCATCCGCTCATCGTGCACATTGCAGACCCGGAACAGCTTCGCGAACTCGCCATCAACGTCAGTGCCGCTTGTGAAGCACTGATTCGTCTGTGTTGGCCCGGACCATTGACGGTCATCGTGACTGCATCACCACGAGTCAGCCGAGCGATCACCGGTGGGCGTGACTCCGTCGCCGTGAGACTGCCCGCGCATCCACTCGCCCAGACGGTGATTCGAGATCTCGGGAGCCCCGTCGCTGCCCCGTCGGCAAACCGCTTCGGTCATGTGTCCCCCACGACTGCCCAGCATGTGGTCGAGGATCTCGGTAACGACATCGGGTTGGTACTCGATGGTGGCGCATGCGATGTTGGAGTGGAGTCCACCATCGTGGACTGCACACTCACTTCCCCAGAAATCCTGCGTCATGGCGCGATTACTCCAGAGGAAATCCGCCAGATCCTGGGCCCGCAAGGACCCGAGGTGGCTCTCACCACCAGCGGCCCGTCGCGCGCTCCAGGAATGATGGAGCGCCATTACGCACCTCGGGCAAAATTGGTACTTCACGAGAATGACGACCCATTGCCATCGGACGGAGCACCCATCATTCGATGCGACTCGAACTTGGTTGAAGTTGCTCGCGGTTTGTACGACCAACTGAGACATCTTGACGCAGGTCACATCCCCGTGGCGCACGTGGTGTTACCGGCACCGTCCGGACTTGGCTATGCCATTCGGGACCGTCTCACGAAGGCAGCTGCAGGCTTGTAGCCTTTGCGTACCCAATAGGGACGGTCAGATACCGTCCCACCTCCTAGGGGGAGAAAAATGAAGAAAACCAACATGCGTCGTTTCGGCGCGCTGGTTGCAGCCGGAGCACTCGTGCTCGCGGCCTGCGGCGGCGATGACGAAGCGGCCGAGGAGGTTACTGAGGAGACTGAGGCACCAGCTTCAGACTGCGCAGTTACCGCCCTCAACATCGGAACGATCCTTCCGGTGACTGGTTCACTTGCATTCCTTGGACCGCCAGAAGTGGCAGCCTCGGGTTTTGCAGTGGAAGACATCAATGCAGCCGGTGGCGTGCTCGGTAACCAGGTTGTCATCAACCAGGGTGACTCGGGCGACGCAACGACTGACACCGCCAACACCGAAGTCGACCGTCTGCTCGCAGCCGGCGCCCAGGTGATCATCGGTGCAGCTTCGTCGGGTGTGTCGTTGACCGTGATCGACAAGATCACGTCAGCTGGTGTGGTGCAGTTCTCGCCAGCCAACACCTCGCCAACCCTCACCACGTACGACGACAAGGGCCTGTACTTCCGTACTGCTCCGTCGGACTTGCTCCAGGGTCGAGTGCTTGCCAACCTCGTCATCGAGGAAGGCTCCACTTCAGCCGCAGTGCTGTACCGCAACGATGCCTACGGTGTCGGTCTTGCCGAAGCTTTCAAAGCTGACTTTGAAGCTGCCGGCGGCACCGTGCCTGAGTTCATCGAGTACGCAGAAGGAACCGAAGCCTTCGACGCAGAAGTCGACAAGGTTGTCGCCGCTAACCCGGATGCCATCCTCATCGTCGGCTTCGCCGAAACCGGCCCGATCCTCAACACCATGCACGAGCGTGGTGTGGGACCGACGGCCAAGAAGGTGTACGGCGTGGACGGCAACATTGCCGGTCTCGACAAGCTCGTCTCGGATGTTGCCATCCTTGAGGGCATGAAGGGCACCACCCCATCGGTTGACCTCTCCACGATCTCCGAGTTCGTTGCCCGTCTCGACGCCGCAGGCGTTGATGGCGTGTACGACTACGGCGCAGAAACCTACGATGCAATCGTGATCTCGGCACTTGCTGCTGAAATCGCAGGTTGCGCCGACGGTGTCTCGATCGGTGCTCAGATCAACGGCGTCACCAAAGACGGCGAAAAGTGCACCGACTTCGCGTCGTGCCTCGAGCTCGTCAAGGCTGGAACTGACATCGACTACGACGGTCTTGGTGGACCGTACGAGTTCGTCGATGCCGGTGAGCCAGCAGCTGCTTCGTTCCGCATCATCTCTTACGGTGCGGCCGGTGCAGATACCTCGCTCGACAAGTACGTCTTCGCGAGCTGAGTTCGTCTCAGTAAAGGAAGGCCCCGCCCGGGAAACCGGGCGGGGTTTTTCTTTTGTCTATGATGTCGCCATGCGGAAAATAGTTGCTATTGCTTCCTGTCTCCTGGTTTTGCCGATATCGACTGTCGGGGCAACCGCTGGTTCCAAGTGCCCGAAAGCCGGTGCCGTCAAAAAGGCAACATCAGTTTCGTACCTTTGTGTGAGGAGTGGCAAACAACTGATCTGGCGTAAAACGGAGAAGGCAAGTGGAACCCGTCCCACCACAACGGTGCCCAGCGCGGTCTCCACTCTTGCTGCTCTCAAGATTCCCCAGACCGTAGGTGTGTTGAAGACTGCCCCACCCGATGCAACTCCGAGTCAAGGTGGACCGTGGGCGACTCGCCTTGTGTTGCGAACATCGAGTGATGGGGTGACCTTCACGGGCCGTGAAGTACTCATGGATCAGGGAGGTGTTCCCAACTTGCTGGCAACCTCATCTGGATCGCTCTATGCGTATTTTCAAGATTGGGCCAACGGAAACATCATGTCGGTCGCGGTGAAGGCACCGGGATCTGCGACGTGGCAGTACTACAGGACATCTATTGCTGGTGTAAACGCGGCGCCTGGTGGCGCAAACGGTGTGGACCCGAGCGCCGTTGAACTCAGCGATGGCCGCATTCGATTGTTCTGGATGCAACGCCTCAACGGCAATCGCATCTACTCGGCGACTTCCACGCTTGGCGCAACGAACGGCATCGTTTTCACTTTCGATGGCGGATTCGCATTCGACTCTCCACTTGGGTTGTATGACCCCACAGTGGTGCAAACCGCAAATGGTTGGTCAATGTGGTTCAGCTCCGACAATGCAGCGGGTTTGGTCTACGCCACTTCTACTGATGGTCTCCGTTTCAGTGAGCAACCAGCCAATTCCGTACTCCCGATTGCGACTGCGTTCCCTTGGAGCGCATCAAAGGTATCTTCGACAGAGATACGACTTTTGGCAAGTATCAACGGTCCTGGTGGAGCTGATGGTGTTATCTATCGCAGCAGCAACGGTGGTGCTTCCTTCCAAGAATTGGGCCGCAATGTGTTACCCGCAGGCGTAGGCGGCGACGCGGCGATCACTTATCAAGCGTCTACGAACACGTGGTATTTGATGTACCTCGAACGAATGTAAACAGCAATTGAATTACGAGGCCAAGGTGCCGAGATACAGCTCGATGACCTTCGGGTCGTGCAAGAGCTTGTCGCCGGTATCCGTGTAGGCGTTTGCGCCTTGGTCGAGGACGTATCCCCGATTGCAAATTTGGAGACACCGGCGGGCGTTCTGTTCCACCATCACCACTGATACTCCCGCCTTGTTGATCTCTCGGGTACGTACGAACACTTGATCTTGAAGCACCGGTGACAAGCCTGCCGATGGTTCGTCGAGCAGGACCACCTCCGGATTCATCATCAGTGCACGACCCATGGCGAGCATCTGGCGTTCGCCTCCGGAGAGCGATCCGGCACGCTGAGTGCGACGTTCCGCCAGGCGCGGGAACATGTTCTGGACGAACTCGGCGCGTTCGCGAAACTGCTTGGGCTTGAGATAGATGCCCATTTCGAGGTTCTCCATGATGGTGAGCGATGGAAACACATTGTCGCGTTGTGGAACGTATCCAATGCCCCGTTCCACCAACTCGTGCGCATGCATTCCGACGATGGACTCCCCCCGGTGCATGATCGAGCCCGATTGCACGGACAGCAAGCCAAAGAGCGCCTTCAACAGCGTGCTCTTGCCGGCGCCATTGGGTCCGATGATTCCCACGATCTCACCGCGGTGCAACGTCAGCGAGCAATTGTTGAGGATGTTCACACCGGGCGTATAGCCCGCAGTGACACCCTTTGCCTCCAACAACACTTCGCTCGTCACCGAGTTGATTGCGCTGCTCATGCAAGTTCCACCTTCGAGAGATCCTCGCCGTGGTGTGCTCCGAGATAGGCATCGACGACGGCCTTGTTGCTCTTGATTTCCGCCGGAGTTCCCTGCGCAATGATGCGACCCTCGGCCATCACCACCACCCAGTCGGATATCTCCTGCACCACGTCCATGTTGTGCTCCACGAAGATGACCGTTCGGCCTTCCGCCGGCAACATCTTGATGAGTTCCAGGAGACTCTGAGCGAGCGCCGGATTCACGCCCGCCATTGGCTCGTCAAGCATCACGACGCGTGGATCGGTCATCAGGGCACGTGCCATCTCGAGGAGCTTGCGCTGCCCACCGGACATGGTGCCTGCGAACTCGTCGCGCATGTGCGTGAGATTGAACCGCTGCAGAATGGCCTCGGCTCGAGCCTCGATGTCGCGCTCTTGTCGTGTCCAAAGTCCGGGTATCAGCGCCTGCCAGAACTTCTCACCGCGTTGATGGAGCGCACCCAGCTTCATGTTCTCGAGTGTCGACAACTTCGCGAGAGCCTTGGTGAGCTGGAAGGTGCGAACCATGCCCTTGGCCGCCAAACGATGCGGCGGAGTTCCCGTGATGTTCTGGCCATCCAAGGTGATCTCGCCCGCGTCCACTTGATCGAAACCCGTCAACAGGTTGAAGAACGTGGTTTTGCCGGCGCCATTCGGACCGATGAGTGCCGTGATCTTGTTGCGACGAATCTCCAACTTGTCGACATCGACTGCGCGCAATCCACCGAATGTCTTCACGACGCCGGTGGCGGTGATGATCGGGCCATCCGTCATGGCGGAGGGAGTGGTGCTATCGGCGGTCAAGTGCCATCTCCTCTCGGGAGCCAAAGATGCCCTGCGGTCGGAAGCGTGCAAGGAGGAGGAGCCCCAATCCAACCAAGATGAATCGCAACATGGCGATGTTGAAGTCCGACAACTGCACGGTGTCCTCCAGCGTGGAGCGGACCCCGGGCGGCAGTTGACGAAGGGTGTTCTCGATGAAGACGATCAGCGTCCAGTAGATCGAAGAACCGACGATCGGAGACCAGATTCGTCCCGGACCGCCAACGATGAGAATCGTCCAAATGGTGAAGGTGATCACCGGATTGAAGGTGTCGGCTTGGACGGATGCCTTCTGGATCACCTGAATGACGCCCGCTACTCCACCGATCATTCCTCCGAGCAACAACGACTGCATCTTGAAGAAGTAGGCATTCTTGCCGAGGGCCCTTGCAGCATCTTCGTCCTCGCGAATCGCGCGCAACGTGCGACCCCATGGCGAACGCATGAGCTGGCGAACCATCAACGTGATGAGAATCAACAACGTCCAACCGACGACCAGTACCCATACGTCACGACCGAGGTACTTGAAGGGCCCGAACGAATAGAACTTGCCCAATTCGAAGGGGCTCAGGTCGTAGAAGGGACCCGCAAATTGATTCACGCCTTCCACGCCACCCGTGTACGGCTTCATCACGCGTGAACGGGCGAGCAGCCGGATGGTTTCCGAAGCGGCGATGGTGACCAACGACAGGTAGTCGGCTCGCAAACGAAGGGTCGGTAGTCCAAGGAGCAACGCCAGCACTGCGACGTAGACGAAGCTGAACAAAATGCCGATCCAGAAGTTCCATTCCAACCAATAGACGGTGACGCCCACTCCGTAGGCGCCGGCAGCCATGAATCCCACCTGTCCGAAGTTCATCAATCCCGTGTAGCCGAAATGAACGTTCAAACCGACGGCGGCTATGGCGTACACCACCACCTCTGGACCGATCATCGCGGAGAACGATCGCTCGAAGATGAATCCCCAATCCATGATCAGCCGATCCTTTGCTTCTTGCCCAGGATGCCTTGTGGCCGTATCAACAGGGCCAAAATCAGGACGATCAGCGCGGTCATGTTCTTCAGCTCGGTATCGATGACCAACGTCGACCAGTTGATGGCGATCCCCACGATGATGGCGCCGACCAACGCGCCAAACGACGTGCCGAGACCACCGAGCGTTACTGCCGCAAACACCAGGAGCAGGATTCGTGCTCCGATGTCCCATTTCACGGTGTCGAATCCAAAGAACGTGCCGGAGAGTGCGGCCAACGCCCCTCCGAGAATCCACACCTGGGAGATCACGCGCTCCACGTTGATTCCCGATGACTCAGCGAGATCCTTGTTGTCGGATACCGCCCGCATTGCGCGACCCGTTCGGGTTTTCGTCAAGCCGATGCCGACGCCCACCAAGATGATGACGGATGCCACCATGGCGGTTGCGTCCCGACTGGTGAGCTCAAGACCCCAGAACGAGTTCGCCCGTTGGGCGGCATAGTCGAGGTACACGCGATAGCGGCTACCAAAGAAGTACACGAAAACGTATCGCAGGAGGATGGAGAGCCCGATGGTCATCACCATTTGCGCCAGCAGCGACACCCCGGCATTGCGGGAGGTTCGGAACACCACACGATTGAGGAGGTAACCGAGAACTCCTCCCATCACGGTTGCGAGAAGAGTTGCAAAAATGAAGTTGACACCGCCACCAAACGGCGCAGGCAGCACACTGAGGAAGCCGAACGTCCCCACCAACCCGTACACGTTGAAGAAATACGCCATCAACGTGCCCCACGTGATGAGCTCGGCATGGGCAAAATTGACCAAACCCGTGGTCCCGAAGATCAGCGACAATCCAATGGCGGCCATGGCCAAATACAGCCCAAGCTTTATCCCCTCGAGTGTCA
>Ga0207937_1000040_pt1 | contig 37557 bp, 26 predicted proteins | sample LakMenEpi04Sep11_FD_150668 | JGI IMG/M metagenome (GOLD analysis project Ga0207937, IMG submission 150668) | Freshwater microbial communities from Lake Mendota, WI - 04SEP2011 deep hole epilimnion (SPAdes) | ecosystem: Environmental > Aquatic > Freshwater > Lentic | place: Lake Mendota, Madison...
AAAAAGATTCCTGAAACGGGCTACCCGAAAGTGGGGTACCCGCCCAGCCTCCTACTGCAATCATTGGACCATTCGGAAATTAACGTGCGATTGCCGTGGAGGAAGCACTTAGTCAAGGGCGAGCAGTTGATACGCAACGTGTCCTTCGCGAGAACGACGAAATGGCGGAAACGGAGATTCGGCGGATATTGAATCATGAACAGTTAGTAGAGTTTTCACAATTCGGCATGAGTGGTACTATAAGTTCTAGTATCAGATCATTTTTCGCGAACAACGAAGTGCAAAAGTACCTTAATGACCCACAAATGGTTTCCAGTCTCCTCGAGGCGGCGGATCGAATTGACAAAGAGGCTGATGATCTAGTGGGAACTTTTATTGCGAAGTCACTTCGCGACTACGTTGAGTCATTGAATGCAGAAACGAAAGAGCGCCTAAGAAACTTGATAGAAATCGAATGAGATGCAATAGTTGGGACGTGATGACATTCCGAATTTGGAATGCTTAAAAAGTGCAATAGTTAGGACTTGATCTGACATTCAGAATTGGATAGAGGATAAGCACGGTTGTTTGCTAGCGACACGAACGAGAGCGCAGCGAACGGAGTGTTGCTAGCAAACAACCGTGCCCCTCGCACAACAATGGAGTGTTACAAATCAAGAACGCAAGATCGTTGATCGTAAGGTTGGAATGCTCAAGCTCGCACAGAAGCTTGGCAGTGTCTCGGAGGCATGCAAAGTCTTCGGCTACTCAAGAGATAGTTTCTACCGTTTTAAAGAACTCTACGAGTCCGGAGGTGATGAAGCTCTCAAGGAAATCTCCAAGAAGAAGCCCGTTACTAAAAATCGATGCGAACCGGCTATCGAGCAAGCCTTTCTCAAAATGGCATTTGAGCAACCAGCTTATGGGCAAGTTCGTGTTAGTAACGAATTGAAGAAGCAAGGACTTTTGATCTCGCCTGGTGGTGTGCGAAGTGTTTGGCTTCGACATGATCTGGAGACCTTTAAGAAGCGACTCAAAGCCCTTGAGGCTCGTGTTGCGCAGGATGGAGGTGTACTTACCGAAGAACAAATTGTGGCGTTGGAAAGAACTCGTAAAGAAGAGGAAGCGCAAGGCCAGATTGATACCGAACACCCTGGATATTTGGGGGCCCAAGACACGTTCTACGTTGGGACCATCAAGGGTGTTGGACGCATCTATCAGCAAACGTTTATCGACACGTATTCGAAAGTTGCATTCGCAAAACTATATGATCGCAAGAATGCGCTCGTTGCTGCCGATATGCTTAATGACCAAGTGATTCCTTTCTTCGAAGAACAAGATGTTCCGATGCTTCGCATCTTAACCGATCGAGGCACTGAGTACTGCGGAAGCCCTGAGCATCATGAGTACGAACTCTATCTTGGTATCGAAGAGATCGAACACACGAGGACCAAAGCGCGAAGCCCTCAGACGAATGGGATCTGCGAGCGATTCCACAAGACAATGCTCCAGGAGTTCTATCAGGTCGCATTTCGAAAGAAGCTCTACGAATCGATAGAGCAACTTCAGCACGATGTTGATCGATGGCTCAAGAGCTATAACGAAGAGAGGCCACATTCAGGGAGGTACTGCTTCGGCAAGACGCCAATGCAGACGTTCCTCGATTCGAAACAGTTAGTCGAACAAAAAATGCTCGACCAACTCGTACAACCATGTACGTAAAAATGGGTAATTTCCGTCAGATCAAATACTGGCTACTACACATAATCAAATTAGTCGCTCAGTTTTTTTTCCGATGCGTTTCTGTTTCCCATGCCCGATCTTCTTCGATCCATGCAGACAACCGTTTTCCGTCAATCTCATACTCTATCTGTAGCTTCTTCTTCCAATAAGGTGTCGGGTCGCTTTTCAGTACGTCCGGTGACGCCCAGACCAATGCCCGTGTGTCAACTAATTCTTGCACTCTCTTAGTAACGTCAGCCCAATTCTGACCCCCGCCCCATCTGGCGTTAATTACTTTTATGTTTACTGCTGGTTGTTTTAGTTTATCCGGATTAGCGTCACCAGCGAGTGCTGCTGCACGTGCAGCTTCAGCGATTTTTGAGTCATTTCGATGCTTTGATTCTGCAGCAAGGAACTCCTCGAGGCTAGAACCTATGTTCATTGAAATCTTGGCAATTCGGAATTCCATTTGTTTCTTTACAAAGCCCGTCGCCTCTCCAACTAACGTCTTGTAAATTTCTGCGGCATGTAGTTCAAGCTGTCGCTTCACCAGTAAGTCTTCCTTCTCCGCAAGGTCCCACCAACCGTCAGCAATCGACAAACGGCCAGCAAAAGTCTTCTCTCCGGACAATTCTGAGTTGGCTAGTTTGGCGTAGTGGAAGTCACTGGAGTACGATACGAATGGCAGGGCTATTGGCCAGTCCCCTATACCTATGTGATACCTACCAATCATTAAATTTGCTGCAGAGACCTCATCTTCGTCTTTGTCTAAGTTTTCTAATTTTCTTGCCGCATCTAAGGACCTTGCGTGTGCCCTTGCCAGCTTCTCAACGATGACTTGTTGTGCCTCTATTTCGGTTCGAAAAATCGGATTACGCAATTTTTTTGCTATCGTCTCCATTCGTACACCCAAGCCTTTTGCGGTATCAAAACGATCGGAAACGATTGATTGCGCAACCAACTTCGTGATCGTCAACTGTATCTTCCGAAGATTCTCAGCCGTGATTGGCGCGGAAAAATTTGAAAATGCTTCCAACTTAGAATCCAGTACATCGACTTCGTATTTCTTCGCAATTTCATCAATCGATGAGAAGACCAGGTCGAGGTCGCCAGCTTTCTTCGCAGTTTCTACCGCGAGCTGCAGAATTGCGAAGCGCGTTGTCGGATCGTCATTTGTTTCGGACGCAACCTTTAAAAGTTGTTTAGCCAATGCGGATTGTTCAGCGGCATTCTTAGCTGCCTTTAGTTCATTCTTGAAGACATTGGAAACCTTAGCATAGCTTTGTACTTGGGCTTCCTTTTCTGGTAAATCAAGTCGATCGTCAGCTCTACAATCGAAGAGAACCAAAAGTACTGAAAATGAAGTCCAGACCGAGAATTTCAATTGAACAAATCCCAGACGCATGGCTGTTATGCGATTAGCGGTGATCATCAAAAGACCTTAAGGAACAAGGAATCAGTCTATCTATTCCGATCTGCTATCAATAATACCAAGAGTGGGCGAGGAAGCCACCGTATGCCTACGACAACGATAAACTCCCAGCAATCTGCGAGCTATGTCGTTTTTAGTACACCCGAACATGACAAACCTTCGAGTACAACGCAGAACCGCGAAACGGGATTATCCCAAGGAAAACATTGAGTACACCTGGATGGGCTCGAACCATCAACCTTCGGTTCCGTAGACCGATGCTCTATCCAATTGAGCTACAGGTGCAGCACGGCGAATTGTATTGTCTCGCTCTCCGTTGGCCAAGCCTCGTTTGCTCAGGAAAATGAAGGGAAATGCAGGATTGCTAACAAATTTTGGTTGATTCTTGTTAGGGAATCGGCGGCGAATGACCGGCGGAGCGGTCATCGACTTTGGTGCCTAGCCCAGGTGATCGCTTCTTCGGGCGTCTGAAGCTCGCCATCGAGTTGCTTCGCCCGGGCTTCGCGTAGTATTTCAGCAAACTTGGGGCCCGGCTGGAATCCCAACGATTGCAAATCCATTCCTGTCAACAACCGAGGTGGATCCAATCGCTCTCGCGGCCAACCCAACGCGCGTTCGCAATGCTCGAGGCCATCCAACGCCTGCCCCTGCTGTTCAGCAAACGCACGGGCTAACTCAACACCGGCCCACGACTCTTCTGCTATCAACATTGGCTGAATCAATGACCATGGCAATGCATGCGCGTTCAATAGATCCTTTGCATGCATCAACGCGAACTCAATACTGCTTGCGTCGTTGTTCGAAAGCTTCCATGCCTCCTTTAATCGCAAGACTTCTCGCTTTCGCCGCTTGTCACTCTCCATCTCGCAACTCGACAACATCGCGGCTAAACGACTAGCGAACGAACCTCGATCACGAAGCCTCTCAATCCATGCGATCGTCCGTTCGCGAATCGCAGAGTCCGACCATGCTGTCGCAACATCCGGCATCAACTCTCCTAAAAGTCGCAACTCGTAAAGTCGATGCAATCCCCAGCCAGGTCGTGCGGATTCCAACAGCTTGCGCATCTCCACTGCAATCCGCTCGCCACTTACCATGCGGATCTGTTCTGCATGATGCGATATCGCGAGCGCTGTTTTAGGCTCGATCTCGAATCCAAATCTTGCTGAAAACCTCACGGCCCTAAGCATACGAAGTTTGTCTTCGTCGATACGTTGTTCCGGCGCTCCGATCGCGCGTATCGTCCCAATCGCGAGATCTTGTTCCCCTCCGACGTAATCTTTAAGGCTATTGTTCAGGGGATCGAAAAACATTCCGTTGATCGTAAAGTCGCGTCGCTTGGCATCCTCTTCGGGCGAAGAAAATGTCACGCTATCTGGATGACGTCCATCGGTATACTTGCCATCGGAGCGAAAGGTGGCGACCTCTACCTGGTGTCTTTCTCCTTGTACTTTCCCGTGCACACACGCGACGCCAAAGGCTGCACCGATAGCGAGAGTATGCCGAGCGCCAAAGATCTGAGTGACATCTGCTAACGTGGCATTCGTGGCAACGTCGTAATCGTGCGGCTGATTTCCCATCAAGGCATCGCGCACGCAGCCTCCCGCGAAGTATGCGGTAAATCCTGCGCGTTGTAGTTTGCTAACGATCTCGATGGCAAACGTATGAAGCGCCGAGCTATCGTTCCATTGCACGTGGGTCACGTTGATGACGACTCCGGTTTAGCTCGAACATGCACAACAGGGCATGGTGGCAATGACTCAATGAACAACGACCCGTACTGCTTGGTGACGATGCGTGGGTCGGTAACCAAGACAACTCCAGTATCGGTTGCGGTTCGGATCAATCGACCGAATCCTTGTTTGAATTTGATAACCGCTTCTGGCAATTGATAATCGCGGAACGGGTTCCCGCCTTTTTTGCGAATGTCTTCGAGCTTCGCCTCCAACAACGGATGATCCGGCACACTGAAAGGTAACTTGCTGATGATTACGAGTTGCAATGCATCGCCGGGTACATCGACTCCTTGCCAAAAACTCTCGGCTCCGAACAACACTCCTTTTGGGTTGCTCTTGAAATCGGCGAGCAATTGACTGCGCGGCGTACCGTCCGCTTGTGAATAGACTTCGAGACCACGCTTGGCCATCCAAGGAGTCATCGCATGGCAGATTTTTCGCAACATGTCATAGCTGGTGAAGAGGATAAACGTTCGCCCATCCCGTTTTTCTACATACGATTGAATCGTGGGGATGATCTTGCGTTCGAACTCTTGTTTGTCGGTCGACGGATCGGGCAAATCGACTACGATCTCCAGTTTCGCGAGCCGTTGGTAATCGAACGGGCTGCCCACTTGCAACGACTTGGCTTTCTCAGCGCCGATTCGCTTTTGAAAGAACTCGAAGCCTTGCTTCTTGCCGGTCGCGAGTGTGGCGCTCGTGAGGATGACCGATTTCACCTTTTTGAATAGTGTTTTACGCAAGTGAGTTGAGATGTCGATCGGGCTGCTCTTCATCGTAATGCGTGCGGGGCCGCGTTGCATTTGGTTCTTTAACTTCGATTGCTCCAACCAATAGACTGCGTCGGTTTCTTTTTGCTTTAGCCACAGATCTAATGTGTTCGCCAACGATTGAAGACGCTTGCTCGCGGACATCATTTCGAGGCGATCGTTGGCTCCTTTCAAGTCCTTGCCAAAGCGTTCGAGTTGTTCAGATAGATCGGCAAGTTTCTGAGGAAGATCCGTTTGAATTTCCAGCAGTTCACGGACGCGACCATTGCCGCCATTTTGATTTGCTAACCAAGATGCCAAATCGTCCGCTAACTGATCCAAGGACTCATTGCAACTGTAACAGTCTCTGGTCAACTGCTTGAGACCCAATGCTGCCAAGATACCTTTTTCAGTTCGCGGGTTGAAAAGTTTGCGCAACGTGTAGTCGATCTGTGTGTTACTAATCTGCAAACCGAGGTGGTCTGCGGCAACCGATTCGATCGTATGGCATTCGTCAAAAATCACAGCATCGTAATCCGGTAAGATCGAACCACCTTGAGCACGCAATGCGAGATCGCTAAAGAAGATCGCATGATTTACGACGAGTATTTGTGAGTTGAACACACGTCGTCGAGCGGTGTAGTAAAAACAGCTTGCATGATTCTTGCACTTTCGCCCCATGCAGTTTCCCGAGTCGCTCGCGACCTCGTCCCAGATGCTTAACGATGGCTTGAACGGAAGTGAACTGAGCGAGCCTTCGTGCGTTTCTTTGCTCCATTTTCGAATCGACTCAAGATCTTCGTAGTCCCGGTCACTGCTGATGAGGCTCGCTGATCTGCTTACAGCCAGTTCTAGTCTGCGTTTCGAAAGATAGTTCCCGCGTCCCTTGACCAAGACGCTAGAAAACTCGCGAGGAATCACTGCGTTGAGGAGGGGCAGATCTTTGCTGATCAATTGCTCCTGGAGGCTGATCGTATGGGTGCTGACGACGATGCGACGAATTTTGGGTGCTTCGGAGTCTTCATCGACAGCATTCTCGTCTGACTCGGATTTGGGAGCGGCCTGTTGGACTGCGATTCGCTCCTCTTCTTGGGTGGCGAACAAGATCGCGGGAACTAGGTAGCCAAAACTTTTTCCCACCCCGGTCCCAGCTTCGACGACGAGATGATGCCCTTTTTCGAGGGCCTGTTGCACCTCGGTCGCCATCTGCATTTGTTCATTGCGATGCTCATAGTTTTTGATACGACGCGCGATGCTGCCGCCGGGTCCGAGAATCGCGTTGATGTCGAGGTCAGCCATGGTATCAAATTAGGCGAAAGTACAAGCCTTCAAAAGGATTAGGCTAACATGAGCGACGGATTGCTCCCAGTCCGTTTCGCAAACTTGTTTCAGCCCCAGAAGCGATGTTGGGTTCGAGGTTTGAGTGTATACTGTCTGCTCCTCAAACTCTGGAGTTTCGATTGTGACCCGATTCAATTGCAAAAGTTTCACGTCTGTAGCATCCCTGTCGACTGCATCCCTGTCGACTGTATCCCTGTCGACTGTATCCCTGTCGACTGTATCCCTGTCGACTTTGATTCTTTCGCTCACGATGTCTCTCTCACCCGCCTGGGGCCAAACGGTGACGAAGCTGAGTGAAGGTTTTATCTACGAGACGGCTCCTTTTCCTAGCTGTCACGCGTCGACTATCGTGCAAGCCAGCGATGGCTCCTTGATGGCCGCTTGGTTCGGTGGCCAACATGAAAAGGCGGACGATGTTGGAATTTGGTTCTCAAAGAAGCTGGATACGGGATGGACTGCCCCGGTCGAGTTGGCCAATGGAATCCAATACCAATGGCAACAACCGGTCGTAGATGCGAAAGGGAAATCGTGGACCGTCAAACGTTATCCCACTTGGAATCCAGTTCTCTTCCAGCCGAAGAATGGACCGTTGTTGTTGTTCTACAAAGCAGGCCCCAACCCAGACAACTGGTGGGGGATGTTGATGGAGTCGAAGGACGCTGGCAAAACATGGTCGCAGCCTGTCCGGCTACCTGAAGGGATTTTGGGACCGATCAAGAATAAACCGATTGAGCTCGCGGACGGTACCATTCTATGTCCGACAAGCAACGAAACACCCGACGAAAAAGATGAATGGACCGTCCACTTCGAAAGTACAAAAGACTTTGGCAAGACATGGACTCGAACCAAGCCGCTGAACGATCCGACCAAGTTCGGAGCGATCCAGCCGAGCCTCTTGCGATTGGGAGGTGACAAACTTTTAGCGATCGGTCGCAGCAGACAGGGCAGCGTCTTCCAAATGGAATCGCAAGACGCGGGCAAGACATGGGGAGAGATGAGTTTGACCTCGCTCCCGAATCCGAATTCCGGGACCGATGCGGTTACGCTCAAAGATGGGCGACACATTCTGATCTACAACCATGTGACGAAGCAATCGATGGAATGGGGCGGCAAGCGATCTCCGTTGAACGTCGCGATCTCCACGGATGGAAAAGAGTGGAAGTCTATCTTGGAGCTAGAGAATGAACCCAAGAAAGAGTTTAGCTACCCAGCCGTGATCCAAACGGAAGACGGCAAGATCCACGTTACGTACACTTGGTTGCGACAAAAGATCAAGCATGTGGTTCTCGAACTGAAGTAAACGCGGACAGCAAAGAAACATTGCGATCGAATACTCACAACGAGCGACTAGAACAGTGGGGTATTTGTGAAGGAGCAAAGTCGCATTCAAGCTTGGTGCGATGTAGGTGGCACTTTCACCGATTGCATTATTGCGATGCCGGACGGCGCGCAGCGATCGTGCAAAGTACTTAGCCACGGCAATATGCTTGGGCGAATCGATGCTCGCGGAGACGATGGCAGTGTTTGGGTGCATGCCCGAAAATCGGATCCCAGTCAATTTTGGGAACAGTCGATCGTATACGCGATCGATCCCGCTGGGCAACGGTCGAAACCATGGCGTTGTGTGAAGTTCGCAAGCGGGCAGTTCTGGCTGGATGGGCCGCTGCCGGTGAATGCGTTTCAGATCGAGATAGAATCTGGTTTAGAAGCACCGGTGTTGGCGACTCGATTGCTGCTGGGTTGTCGACCGACCGAAAGATTGCCGTCGCTATCGATACGTTTGGGGACGACGAGAGGCACGAATGCCTTGTTGACTCGCAATGGCGCGAAGACCGCTTTCGTGACAACCCAAGGATTCTCGGATCTGCTCAAGATCGGTTTTCAAGAACGGCCTGAGTTGTTTCAGCTAAACGTTTGCAAACGAAAGCCGCTTTATCATTCCGCCGCAGAGATTCGAGAGCGCATGGATGCCGCAGGACGCATTCTTGTTCCGCTTGACGAGGAGATGGCATTCGAGCGACTACGCAAACTGTATGAAGAAGGTTACCGGTCGCTTGCGGTCTGTCTGATTCATGCGTACTGCAATCCGGAGCATGAGAAGCGAGTCGGGGAAATCGCTAGGCAAATCGGTTTCACTTCGGTGTGCTTAAGCCACGAAGTCGCTCCAATGATCAAAGCAGTATCGAGAGGGGAAACCACGGTGGTGGACGCTTATCTGACTCCGATCGTGCAATCTTACATTCGAAGAGTTCTTGAGCAATTTCAGCAAACCGATTCGGATGCGATGATGGTCATGTCCAGTGCGGGCGGATTAGTGCCTGCAGAGCAATATCGCGGTCGAGATAGCGTATTGTCGGGACCCGCCGGCGGTGCCGTGGCGCTACAAGCGATATCCAAGTCCGTTGACATTTCGCCATTGATCGGACTCGATATGGGTGGCACTAGTACCGATGTTTGCCGGGTGGATGGAGAACTCGATCTGGATTTTGAAACGATCAAAGCAGGTGTCCGCATGATGGTACCGACGCTTCGAATTCATACGGTGGCGGCTGGTGGTGGGAGCATCTGTTGGTTCGATGGCGTTCAATTGCGCGTCGGTCCGCAAAGTGCAGGGTCGCAACCTGGACCAGCATGTTACGGCCGAGGTGGACCGCTTGCGGTTACCGATCTGAACTTGCTGGCCGGAAGAATCGATGCATCTTCGTTTCCGTTTCCACTGAAGATTGAGGCAGCCGAGAGTGCATTGCAACAAGTGTTAGATCAAATGGGTACTACGGCAAGTTCGTTGCCTATGGATCGAACTCGGTTGATGGATGGATTTCGCAAGATTGCCAACGAGCATATGGCGAGCGCGGTTCGCAGTATTTCGATTGCCCAAGGGGCGGATCCTCGCAAGCATACGTTAGTTGCCTTTGGTGGAGCCGCGGGGCAGCATATTTGTGAGATCGCTGAGAATTTGGGAATGCATGAGATCCTGGATCCGCCAGCGGCTGGACTTCTCAGTGCATTGGGGATGGGGATGGCTTGCAAGCAACGGTCTTCGAGTCTTCCTGTCTATCAGTCCATTGCTAATTTAGCAGACGATTGGCTGGAGAGAGCAAAGCAGCAATTGCAATCGAAAGCGGAGATCGATGTCGTCGCCGAAGCGGGGCCATCCCCTACCTACCGAATCGAAGCGAGATACCATGGAACCGATGGAACCATCTCGGTGCCCACCACGGAAGACACGTGGGATTCCAGTCGCTTTGTGAGTGCATTTGAGCAACAGCATCGAGCAAAGTTTGGCTATGTACGTGCGAATCGTACCGTCGAGATCGCGGTGATCCATGCAATCTACCGATGGGATGCGCTGAACGCCTTGCCCAAGATCGCAGTACCAGATGGTGTGACGGATGCGAATTATCAAGAAGTTTCGATCGATCGCGAGAAGATGATCGTCGGGCAGGCTTATTCCGGTCCCTTGTTGGTGCGTTCCTCGGGGAGCACAACCTTTATCGATCGGTCGTGGCACGGGATCGTACTTGCGGATCGAACCATTTTGTTGCGACGTTCTCAGCAGGAATCATCAGGTGTTGTGAACGACCGCGGAGTTGTGAAGACAGCCGAACAGAACCACGTCGACCCGGTGTTACGAGAGGTCCTTGCGCAGCGTGTGGCGGCGATTGCGGAGCAAATGGGGACCGTGCTGGAGCAAACGGCTATCAGCGTCAACATCAAGGAACGACGAGACTTTAGTTGTGCTGTCTTCAATTGCCGAGGGGAACTGATTGCAAACGCTCCGCACGTCCCCGTTCACTTGGGTGCGATGAGCGCGACGGTGCAACAGATTATTGCCAATTTTCCTGAGATGCAACGTGGCGATTGCTTCATCACCAACGATCCCTACCAAGGCGGCTCGCATTTGCCAGACGTCACCGTGGTGACGCCCGTTTTTGCATCGACAACTCCTTCATCCGGTGTTCCAGACTTTTATGTTGCATGTCGCGGTCATCATGCTGAGATCGGAGGAATGGCGCCTGGATCGATGGCACCTACGTCGACGAACCTTGCACAGGAAGGAGTGCTGATCCCGCCGATGCATATCGCTCGAGCAGGAGATGATTGCACTTCGTCGATTGAAGCGTTGCTTCGAAACTCGCGCTACCCTTCGCGGAACGTTGTCGAGAATTTAGCGGACATTGCGGCTCAGCAATCAGCGAACCAGTTCGGCGTTGCTGCATTGATCGATCTTGCGAGTGAAGTGGGCGTTGAGACGTTGCAATGTTACATGGAGCACATCCAACTGGCGTCGCAGGCAAAGACCGAGGCGTGGATCAACCAATTGGAGGACCGAGTCTATCGTTATCGAGATCATATGGACGATGGGACAGCCATTTGTGTTGCCATTCACGTTCATCGCGAATCGAATGATGCGAAACCGAGATTGATTATCGATTTTGAAGGGACAGGGAAAGAATCGATTGGCAATCTCAATGCGAATCCAGCCATTGTTTCTGCAGCGGTGCTTTATGTGATTCGATGCGCGATCGCGGATGAGCTTCCGTTAAACTCTGGAGTGATGCGTTCGGTGGAGTTGCGAGTACCGCATGGTATTTTGAATCCACAGCGACGAGCGGTTGTTGATGAACCGTCGTTGCATGGTCCGACGGAAAAGGCTGCTACGGAAGAAGCCGAATACTGGCCGGCTGTGGCAGGTGGCAATGTCGAGACGAGCCAACGTGTTGTCGATTGTTTGCTAGGTGCGTTGGAGTTAGCAGCAGCGAGCCAAGGGACGATGAATAACTTTCTCTTTGGCAACGACTCGTTCGGTTACTACGAAACGATCGGGGGCGGCTCGGGGGCGACGTCGACTGCGGATGGTGAAGATGCGGTGCATACGCACATGACGAACACGCGATTGACGGATGTTGAGATATTAGAAAAGAAGTATCCCGTCCGTTTGATCGAGTTCGCGGTTCGAACTGGAAGCGGCGGCAATGGTCTTCATCGGGGTGGATGCGGTTTAGTGCGTCAGGTACAAGCGTTGACTCCACTGAACGTGTCGTTAGTGACGAGTCGCCGCGGACCTTACTTACCAGCGGGCCTTGCGGGTGGAGATGTAGGCGCGTGCGGTGAAAATTGGTTGATACGAAAGGATGGAACTCGGGAGAGATTAGGGAGTTCCGTACAGTTCACGATCGAGGCTGGCGATAGTATTCGATTGCTCACGCCAGGTGGCGGCGGTTACGGCAGAGCGAAGTCGGTAACAGAGTAGCCTAATGAATAAGCTACTACTCCCAGCAAATACTCTCAGCAGGGAAGATAGGCCCCTCGATGCACGTACGTTTGTAGTCCCACTCACCGTCGGGTTGGATAACTTTTGCGACGCACGTGAAGCAGATGCCGATGCCACATGCCATCGGAGTCTCTAACGAAACATCGCATGGTGTGTTGTATTGTTTTGCCAACTCACTTACCGCATGCATCATCGGTTCGGGGCCACAGCAAGCGATACGACGAGTTCCCCGCGTCGGCTCATTGAGAAGCGATGTCAGCAGATCGGTGACTCGACCACGATGGCCGAGCGATCCATCTTCGGTCGCGATATGGACGTCAGAGCAGGTCGATTGAAACTCAGGAAGGCCAGCGAGATACTCTTTTGTCCGAGCACCATAACACAGCGAAACACGTTTCGCATAGCCAGCAGGTGAAGAGCGGGCAGGTGGTGCGGCATTTCCAAAGGTTCGTTTACCAAGGGCGGCGCTGGCGAGGGTTAGCATGGGAGTTTGGCCTACGCCACCCGCAACCAAGATCAAGTGATCCACAGGCTCGGTTGGGAATGCATTTCCGAGCGGTCCCCATAGTTCCACTTCATCCCCGGCAACGCAACGCGAAAGGACTTGCGTGAATTTACCTTTGACGGTGTAAACCACGCTGATTGCGGATGGCTTGCCGAAGGAATCGCAATGCATATCGAACATGGCGAGAGCACGTCCGATGAGTGGATCATTCAAGCCAGCGATTCGGACCATGAAGAACTGTCCGGGAAGTGTGCGGCTGGCAAGCGACTCCGACTCGACTGTCATCTGCCATGTGTCTTTTGCGATTTGACGGTGGCGGACAATTCTCGTGGAAACAAACTCAAATTTCGGGTATTCCGCAGTAGCAGTCATTTCGAATTCTGTGGGTGAATTTTTGTTCATGCGATCAACCAGTTTGCTCGCGCAAAACTGTGAGCACTCGTTCGAAGTCGGCCGGTAAGGGCGCACAGAAGGACATGGTCTGCCCTGTTTTGGGGTGTGAGAATTCTAAGCGGTGTGCGTGCAACGCCTGTCGCTCCATCTCGATCGTGTCGTCTTCTGGTCTCGGTGGCAAACCCAACGCACGTCTACGTAACAATTGGCCTCTCGTGATGTTCGCATGTCCACCGTAAAGCCGATCGCATAACACCGGGCAACCAATGTGGGCCAAATGCAATCGTATCTGATGCGTTCTGCCTGTCTTTGGTTGGACACTCAGCAAAAGATAACCGCGAAACTTTTCCTTCACCTCAAAGAATGTCGATGCATCGCGGCTTGATTCGTGACCTGACCGAATGGCCATCTTTTCCCGTTGATAGGGATGATGACCGATGGGCTGGTTGATCCAATCTCGGTCTCGATCCAATGTTCCCGAGACGATTGCCAAGTACGACTTGGAGACTTCCCTCGCTTCGAACTGGGCTGATAGTTTGAAGTGTACCTCGTTTGTTTTGGCGATCGCAATGACGCCGCTGGTGTCGCGATCCAATCGATGCACGATACCTGGGCGCGTGGCACCTCCTGCATCGCTGAGTTGTTGAAAATGAAACGCGAGTGCGGCCGTGAGTGTACCGGACCAATGTCCTTTGGCTGGATGAACGACCATGCCAGCAGGCTTGTTGATGATCACCATCGACTCATCTTCGAACAGAATATCGAGTGGAATGTCTTCCCCAACGGGGCCATCTTTGGGTGGCGGTGGCAACAGATTGATCGTCACTTTTTGACCAGCAAAGACCTTGAATGCAGGTTTCACAGGTCGGCCGTCCACACAAACTTGATCTTCCACGATGATCTTGCGCAGAAAGACACGACTATAACCATCGAGGCACAGCGTCAAAAATAGATCGACCCGTTTCCCATTGTGCTCTTCGGTTACGTCCAGTTCGACGTTTTGTCGCAGCGGCAATTCAGTGTTCGCCGCCAGCAGGAGCGGTTCATGCTCGAGTTCGGGAATCGGTTCGAGATCATCGATAGGGAGATTCATAGTAAGGCAGCAATCTTCGCCGCGTTATCGGCTTAAGCGTCCGATTCCTCATCGAGGTCTTCGGATTCGTCGGATTCGTCGTCTTGCCGAAGTAGGCCTGGTTCGATCATGATCGCATCGTCCGATTCTGGATTGATCAACAAACCAAAGTCCTCCGACATGGGTTGCAGTAATGCATCGCCATCTACTTCGAACAGGTTGACCGTTTCACCTTCGATCTGATCTGCGATCGAATCGACAAAGCGTTGAGCATCTTCGGAACTCATGAACGCCACGACAGCGGGGAACTCTTCTGTTTCCACGACGAGCGCGGACAATGCGCCTTCTTCTTCGGACTCTGCATCTTCAGCCAGAGCAACCAAGGTGAATTGCTCGTTGCGGATCCATCGATCGATTGCTTGTTTGTCCCCTTCGGACATAGCTTCCGCAAGTACAGAAAATCGGCTGGTCTCATCGTCTGAGTTTGTCATCGCGCTCAATCAATCGCAATAAAAGGAAGAATCGGAACTGGATATTGGCCGTAAGTCTGACAGAACAACCGAAATCACGCCATTCCCAACATCCACAATTGGCCCGAAATCTTGGCCCTGATCCATCGAAAGCCTGATCGCGATGAAAAGCGATTGTTTTGGCACTGCTCGACAACTATACTATGGCATCGGATTGGAAAGTGCGGGAGAGAGTTGTTGTCGCATTGACAGCAACCGCCGAAGGCGCAATTGGAAGCCCAGAACCGCTCAGGCAAAAAGAACTGCACTGTCCCGTATCCGTCTCTGGAGAGCGACCTACGAAAGGTCCACCGAAGGGGAAAAACCGAAAGGTTGACATCTCTCAGGTAAATGGACAGAGGGGCATTCAATACATCTTCGTGAATTGATTCGCGTTGAGTTTGTCCCTTGCTTGTTTTTCCAAATACCAGAGGTTCTTATGACCCAAAGCGCATCGCCGTTGTCTAGTTTTGTAGCTCGTCATATCGGTCCGAGAGACCACGAGATTCGCGAGATGCTATCCCTCCTAGGATACGAATCTCTGGATCACTTAACGGACGCGGTTGTTCCGAATGCAATCGCACTGCGCGACCGGCTCGATATCAGTCCAGGCGTTAGCGAAGAACAAGCACTCACCGAACTCAAAGCGATCTTATCGAAGAACAAAGTCCTAAAGAGTTTCATCGGCCAAGGTTACTATGGGACACATACGCCCAAGGTTCTATTGCGTAACGTTCTCGAGAACCCTGCTTGGTATACCGCTTACACGCCCTATCAGCCCGAGATCTCTCAAGGACGGTTGGAAGTGTTGTTCTACTTTCAAACGATGGTAACCGAACTCACCGGAATGGAAATCGCTGGCGCATCTCTCTTGGACGAAGGAACAGCGGCAGCGGAAGCAATGACCCTGTGCCTCCGCTCGACCAAGAAGAAGAGCCAGACATTTTCCGTTGCCAAGCAGTGCCATCCACAAACGATCGAGTTGCTAAAGACTCGCGCGACTCCTCTAGGAATCACGATCAAACTATTCGATCAACGGGATGTCAATGTATCGTTCGCTGACTCCTTCGGCGCCTTGATACAATATCCAGCGACCGACGGATCGGTGGATCAATTGGAACCGCTATGCACATCTGCCAAAGCGGATCAATGTATGATCGTGGTCGCATCTGATTTGCTCGCGTTAACGCTCCTGAAACCACCTGGACAGTTTGGTGCCGATGTGGTTGTCGGCAACGCGCAACGATTTGGCGTTCCTTTCGGATTTGGTGGCCCTCATGCCGCTTTCTTGGCAACCAAAGATGCCTACAAACGAACCTTGCCAGGTCGACTGGTTGGGCAGTCGATCGACTCGAATGGAAAGGCTGCGTACCGCCTCGCTTTGCAAACGCGAGAACAGCATATCCGACGCGAGAAAGCGACATCGAACATCTGCACCGCCCAAGCGTTGTTGGCCATCATGTCCACGTTGTACACGTGTTATCATGGTCCTCAGGGGTTGCAGAGTATCGCACGACGCGTTCATGGGCAGACAATGCGATTGCTCAGATCGTTGCAAAGCGGCAACTGGAAAATCGTAAGCGAAGTGGTCTTCGATACGATCGTCGTGACCACAGGGGATCGAACCGAAACGATCCATCGCGAATCGGTCCAAGCAGGCTACAACCTTCGCAGAATCAATGCAGAACAGTTAGGCGTCTCGTTGGACGAAACGACCACCAACGAAGACCTCTTGGCCCTGACCCAAATCTTTGGTGTCGAGCTAGCCTCGCAGAGTGTGACAGTGGACCAATCTACTTTGGCGAACGATGCGTTCCGAACTGACGCGTACATGACTCAGAACGTTTTTCATCGGTATCGAAGCGAGACAGAGATGATGCGTTATCTGCGTCGATTGTCGGAGATGGATATCGCGTTGGATCGAGCCATGATTCCGTTGGGATCGTGCACGATGAAGCTCAATGCTGCTTCGGAAATGACACCTGTCACATGGCCTGAAGTCAACAATATTCATCCATTCGCACCAGCAGACCAATGTCTCGGCTACCGGGAGATGATCGCCTCGTTAGAATCGATGCTTTGCGAAGTTACCGGATACGATGCCATCTCATTGCAGCCAAACGCGGGCTCGCAAGGAGAGTACGCGGGATTGCTTGCTATCAAACAGTATCATGAATCTCGAGGTGACCAGGCTCGTGACGTATGCTTGATCCCCAGCAGTGCTCACGGCACGAACCCTGCCAGCGCTCAGATGGTGAACATGCAAGTGGTCGTGACGAAATGCGACGAGTATGGCAACGTGGATGTCGCTGACCTAGACTCCAAAATCGCGGCCTATCCGAATCGTATCGCCGCCATCATGATCACTTATCCGTCCACACACGGTGTGTTCGAAGAGGTGGTTACCGAAGTGTGTGCCAAGGTGCATGATGCGGGGGGACAAGTCTACATCGATGGAGCCAATCTCAACGCGCTCGTCGGTGTTGCGAAACCGGGCACGTTTGGTGGCGACGTCTCCCACTTGAATCTGCACAAAACATTCTGTATCCCTCACGGAGGTGGTGGCCCTGGCGTAGGACCCGTCGGCGTTCGAAGCCACCTTGCACCGTTCTTGCCGAAGGACGGCGTGAACGAAGATCGAATCGGACCTGTTGTCAGTTCAGCTCCGTTTGGAAGCGGAAGTATCTTGCCGATCTCTTGGATGTACATCCGGATGATGGGTGCTGAGGGGTTGCGACGAGCCACGCAAGTCGCAATCTTGAGTGCGAACTACATCGCACATCGGCTGAAGAAAAACTATCCCATTCTTTATACCGGGCATCGCGATTTGGTAGCACACGAGTGCATTCTCGATACACGTCCTATGGCTGAAAATCATGTAAGCGTAGAAGATATTGCGAAACGGTTGATCGATTTCGGATTTCATGCACCAACGATGTCCTTCCCGGTGGGTGGCACGTTGATGATTGAGCCGACGGAAAGCGAATCGCTGCACGAGTTAGATCGATTCTGTCGGGCGATGAGTTTGATTTTTGCGGAATATGAGAAAGTGCGCGATGGCGTTTGGCCAGCGGAGAACAACCCGCTTCATAATGCTCCCCACACACTCGATACGATCTTGGAAGGGGAATTGCCTTACACACGAAAAGAAGCGGTATGTCCTGATCCAGAAGTCGACTACGCCGTCAAGTATTGGCCCCCCGTTGGCCGAGTTGACAATGTTTACGGTGATAGGAATCTCGTTTGCGCGTGCCCGCCGCTGGAAAGCTACCAGCGATAGCGGATAGGGTCGTCGTTGTGGGAGTGGTGACTTGAGGGAATGACAAGCTGCTTCTCGTGTATCGAGTTCAGTCGTCGGCCGCGTCTCCATCTTTGATAACAAACGTCGCTGTGAGTTTTGCGACTTCGGTTGCTAGCCCAGCAAGCTTGACGCTTTGAAGAACTTCTTCAAAGTCTTTGTAGGCCGCTGGAGCTTCGTCCTTTGGATAGTTGCGACAGTTTGTCAAAATATCCATTGAATCAAAAGACTCATTGATCGTGCTTTGATCGAGCTCGCGAATCGCGCGCTTTCGTCCCAAGATCCGTCCTGCTCCATGATTCACACTATAGCAACTTAAACGAGCTCCTTCGTCGGCAACCATCACACTCGATCCGGCTTGCGGATTTCCCGGTAACAAAATCGGATGTCCCGTTCCGGCATATTGCGTCCCCTTCAATCCTGGATGTCCAGCAGGAAACGCACGAGTCGCTCCTTTGCGATGCACCCATTCGATTTTGTTATCCAGTATCTCTTTTCTCGCGATATTGTGACTGATGAAGTAGACCAAATTCCCAGTCGTCCCTGGCAGGACTTCTTGAAACGCTTCCAGCACGAGTGAATTAATCAACATATGGTTGACGGTCGCGAAGTTCGCGCCGATCGACATATCATCGATGTAAGCGTTCGCTTCGTCGGAACCTAATGGAGCATAAACCAACTCTTTGTCGTTTCCAGGCAACGGAATGTTCCACTTCTGAAACTTGGATTGCAAAGCACGGAACTGACCCATCGCTAAATTATGGCCGATACCACGCGATCCGCAGTGTGACAAAAATGCGACCTGCCCATCTTTAAGCCCGAAGACTTCGGCGCAGTGCTTTGCTCGGTTGCTTTCACCTACGCGCACAATCTCGCACTCGCCAAAGTGATTTCCACCGCCATATGATCCGAGTTGCGATACTTTGGTAGGTACATCGCGAAATGTCCCAGAGCGCACGTGCCATTCCACCCGCTCCGCGATTGCGTCTTGTGTATCGTTGTGACCAAGATGGAATGCGTCTTCACATCGATGCGCCCATTCCGCGGGAATACCCATTGCAGTTAACAAAGCCTCGGATGCACCCTCGACCAGAGACCTCGCTCCGATTTCTGTTGGGATGCGACGACTCTTTTTTGCACTGCGTTGTCCGCGCCCTGCACCGGTCGGAATGCGCTCGCAAATCGCATCGATGATCGCGCGTCGAACACGGCGATCGATGATGGCATCCGCAGGGATATTGGTTTGCAGCAAACTCATCGAGCACTTGATATCCACGCCGACAGGGCCAGGATAGATATGTGTCGGCGACGTCATCACGCAGCCAATCGGAGCACCGTAGCCTAAGTGACCATCCGGGTTCAAAACGACGTTAGACACACCAGGCGAACAACGTGAATTGATCGCTTGTTGCAAGCAGACGTCGTCAAATGTCTCTCGAATCGCTTGGGTTCCGATGACAGTGATCGGAGGAACTCCTTCGCATGGCAAGATCGCGGTAGCATCGCCCGTGGGAATAAGATTGTGAGCCATGTTCGGTCCTTCTTTGATCTAGGGATGTTTACAGCCTGCGAGTTCGCAGATTGAACAGCTTGCAACCTGCCTGTTTCCAGCGTCTATTCGCTGTCATTACAGTTTTTTATTTCACTTCATTCTTACAGTAACACGAGCATCCAACGCTCGTGCTGGTTCGGCCAATCGTATCGTGTGGGATTGGTTTTGAGCAAAAAAGTTTCGAGTCGACTGACGGCAGATTCGCCGCTGATTTTGCGACCCAAGCGTTCGACTTTATCTACGTGGTCGCCACATCTTGCCTAACAGGATTTGTGGGCTTGATCGCAACATTAGGACTTTTGGGCATGAGAGTACCCTGGGATACGTAAAGGCGCCGAAACGAGACAGTACCATTATTTGAGAGGAATTATCATGGTAACTACAGCCGTCAATACCGCAGTTTCGGACGGATCCACGGTCGTTTCGATACCTTTTCCTGGTACAGCGGAATCGGGGTTAGAGTCCGGGGTTACGGAACTCAGGTCGGGCTCTATCGACCTAGAAACCCAAGAACTACCAAACATCGCTTTGGCACCCGAAGACGTGGCTACCCTCCGTTCCCTCGTGGATCGCTACGATCAAGTGATCCGGGATCTCGATCAATTGAACGAACAGATCGAAAGTTTGCTGCAGGCCGAGGGTATCAAGGCTTGCGAGTCTTAGGTGGTTCTGGGACGATTATCGAGGAAGTTGCGGCGAAATGCCGCGCGATTTTGTCGACTCCTTGCCCTTTTCCTTAGTCACCGTGTCTTCTTCTCATTCCTCCTCGGTTCTTTCCGTTCCTGACATCGCTCCTATACGACGAGCTCTTATTAGCGTTAGTGATAAAACTGAGCTTGTTGAGTTTGCAAGGGAATTGGTGTCGTTGGGCGTAGAAATCTACAGTACAGGCGGTACTCGTAAGTTTCTAACAGACAACGGTTTAGAGGCTATGGAGGTAGCGAACTACACCGGTTTTCCCGAGGTGATGGACGGGCGGGTGAAAACGCTCCATCCCAAGATCTTTGGCGGAATTTTGGCTCGACGATCGCATGAGCAAGATATGCGATCCTTGGCCGAACACGGGATTCTGGAATTCGACTTGGTAGTGGTCAATCTGTATCCGTTTGAAAGCACGATTCAAAAGGAAAACGTTACTCTCCCGGAAGCCATCGAACAGATTGATATCGGGGGCCCGAGTCTCATTCGAGCGGCCGCGAAGAATCATGCATTCGCCACCGTGGCCACTTCGACCTCGCACTATGCACCGATCCTCGATGAAATGCGGAGGCTCGGCGGCACGTCCATGAAGTTGCGGCGTACGTTGGCCGCGGATTGCTTCGCAGTCACAGCACGGTATGACGCGTGCATCTCGAACTACATGGCGGTACAAACCCAATCCGAAACGGACGCCTCGTCGCCGCTAGCCATGCCCGCAACGATCACCGTTTCGATGGAACTCAAATCCCCGTTGCGATACGGTGAGAATCCACATCAGTCCGCGGCGCTCTATCGATTGCCGGGCAAATATGAAGTTTCCTTGGTCAATGCACGACAACTGAACGGAAAGGAACTCTCCTATAACAATTTGCTCGATTTGGATGCAGCGCTGGAGATCGTACGTTGTTTTGCTAAACCATCCGCAGTCGTTATCAAGCACAACAATCCTTGCGGAGGTGCATCAGCCCACAAAGCATCTTTTGCATGTCGTAAAGCTCTCGATGGCGACCCACAGAGTGCGTTTGGCGGCATTCTGGGGTTCAATTGCACTGTCGATGAAGAAACCGCTGAGGTGTTGAGTTCACCGGGATTGTTCATCGAAGCGATTGTTGCTCCCGACTTCACTCCCGAAGCGGTCGCCATTTTGAAGTCGAAGCCTAAATGGAAAGACAATGTTCGGTTGATGGCAACGGGTCCATTGGGCAAACAGCCTCGAGAACTTAATTATCGATTGATCAGCGGCGGCGTCCTCGTTCAAGAAGCTGACAATCAACCTCCAACGAATCTTCAATGGAAGACCGTTACTAGCGTTTCGGTAGCCGACGAGTTATGGGACGACATCGCTTTCGGTTGGGAAATGGTGCGTCATGTGAAGAGCAACGCGATCATTCTCGCGAGAGATGCTGCCCTCGTGGGTGTTGGTGCTGGCCAAATGAGTCGCGTTGACAGTGTGGAGATCTCTATTGAGAAAGCGGCCGAACGATCCGAAGGAAGCATCCTCGCATCCGATGCATTCTTTCCTTTCCCAGATTCGATTCATCGCGCAGCCAAAGCAGGTATCATTGCAATTATCCAGCCTGGAGGTTCCAAGAAAGATGACGATGTCATCGCCGCATGCAACGAGCATCGTATCCCGATGATCTTTACTGGGCAGCGACATTTCAAGCACTGATGAAGTGATCTATGAAACCTAGTACCGCAACGAGCTGACATGTCCGAATCTGAAAACTTGCCCTCTGAATCTGCATCGCGAACCCCGTCCTTCGAGGGACTGAGAGTTGCCGCATTGGAAAGCAGACGCCGAGACGATCTTGCCCGGTTGATCGAGCGATTTGGCGGTGAGTCTTTTGTTAGCCCTTCGATGCGAGAAGTCGCCATTGAACGGAACAAAGACGCGGTCGACTTTGCATATCGAGTGATGACTGGCGAGATCGGTATCGTCATTTTTTTGACAGGTGTCGGGTTTCGACAACTGTTGGCCGCCATTGATCCGCATTTGGACAAGCAACGTTTCCTCGATTCGCTTTCCGACATTGTGACGATCGCGCGTGGTCCCAAGCCCGTGGTCGCTATGCGCGAATTCGGTTTGCAACCCTCGTATCGTGCACCGGAACCGAACACCTGGCGCGAAGTGTTGCAAATCGTCGATCAACATGTCCCTGTTGCCAGTCAAGTGGTTGGGCTACAGGAGTACGGTATCACCAACCACTCGCTTGTTGCCGGTCTGGAAGCCCGCGGTGCGAGCGTTGCTCACGTGCGAGTCTACCAATGGGACTTTCCGGAGGATGTCGTCCCGTTGCAAGAAAACATCAAAGCATTATGCCGACGTCAACGGGATTGTCTTCTCTTTACCAGCGCCCACCAAGCGGTCAATCTTATCCGGATGGCTGAAAACATGGGTAAGCAGACGGAGCTTCGCCTTGCTTTGCGAGAAACAGTCATCGCTTCGATCGGCCCGACAACCACAGAGATGTTGCAGCAGTTAGAGATTCCGGTTGATATCGAGCCGGAACACTCCAAAATGGGGCATTTAGTACAAGCGGCTGCGGAAAAATCGAATCGCGTTCTCAAAGCGAAGCGGTTCGTCGGAAGCTTTCATGCCCAACCATTGTCAAATCCACAAAGCACTACAGACTCGGCTGCCGACCTCATGACAACCTCGAGCACTTTTATCAAGGCTTGCTATCGCCAGCCTACCGACGTAACTCCCGTATGGCTGATGCGACAAGCAGGCCGATACATGGCTGAATACCGAGCGGTTCGAGAGAAACATACGTTCCTGGAGCTATGCAAGAACCCGGCTTTGTGCGCGGAAGTGATGGTCACTGCGGTGGAGAAGATCGGTGTCGACGCAGCGATTATCTTTTCGGATCTATTGCCCATTCTCGAGCCGATGGGATTCGATTTGGAGTTTGCCGCCGGCGATGGACCTGTCATTCACAATCCTATTCGCTCCCCGAAAGATATCGATCGCGTTCACGCTTTATCGGATATGGCTCCACTTCAGTTTGTTGCGGATACCGTACGGTTAACACGCGCAGCATTACCTCCATCCATTCCCGTCATCGGATTTGCAGGTTCACCATTCACCCTCGCGAGCTACATGATCGAAGGGGGCGGATCGCGTAACTATGTGCATACCAAAACGTTGATGTATGGCGACCCCGAAGCTTGGCGCGTATTGATGAGCAAATTGGTCGACTCTATCTCGTTGTATTTGAACTCACAGATCGCATCAGGAGCGCAATGCGTCCAACTCTTTGACTCGTGGGCTGGTTGCTTGTCCCCGTTGGATTACAGAACCCATGTGCTGCCGTTCATGGTGCAACTACTAGAATCGATCTCGCCAACCGTTCCCGTGATCAATTTTGCAACGGGCAATCCGATGTTAACGTCGCTGTTGAGAGGAGACTCGCGAACGGTGGTTGGGTTGGATTGGCGAGTTCCACTCGATGTCGGATGGGACATGGCAGGAAGCGATCGTGCTGTGCAAGGGAACATGGACCCGACCGTGCTCTTTGCGGGTGTCGATGCCATTCGCGAGGCGGTGAAAAGTGTTCTTAGTCTTGCGGACAATAGACCAGGGCACATCTTCAATCTAGGGCATGGGATATTGCCTGGTACGCCAGTCGACAACGTCATTGCGCTAGTGGATATGGTGCATGAGATGACGGATCGACGCAAAGCGCAGTAAAAACGTAGGATGCGAAGCGCGATGTGCATTACGACCCAGTATTGTGCATTACGACCCAGTATTGTGCATTACGACCCAGTATTGTGCATTACGACCCAGTATGTGCATTACGACCCAGTATGTGCATTACGACCCAGGATGTGCATTACGACCCAGTGCAGTGAATTGATAACACTCAGTCTTTCGGAGTAATCCACGTTGAAATTTCAAAACGTTTCCCTTCTGTCCGTCGGCTATGTATTGCCTCCAGAAGTGATTACTTCTATAGAGATCGAGTCACGTCTGGCCCCGATTTATGAGCGGCTCAAATTGCCTGAAGGGCGACTGGAAGGGATGAGCGGGATCAAGGCTCGTCGATTATGGAGTCGAGGTACGCGTATCAGTGATATCAGTGCCAGAAGTGCACGTCTGTCGATGGAAGCAGCGGGAGTCGACCCGAAGCGAGTCGGCTGCTTGATCCATGCCAGCGTTTGCCGTGAATATCTGGAGCCAGCGACTGCTTGTCGAGTGCATCATTTGGCAGGCTTGCCCGCGAACGCATGGGTTTACGATGTTTCCAACGCTTGTCTCGGCGTCATGAACGGTGCCGTCCAGATCGCGCAACTGATCGAGTCGGGAGCGATCGATGCTGGCATCGTTGTGGGAACGGAGGATAGCCGTGGGTTGCTCGAGGCGACGCTATCGGATTTGCTTTCGAATGGCACACTAACTCGACAAACCATCAAGCCCGCGTTTGCATCGTTGACTATTGGTTCTGGCAGTTGTGCTTGGTTGCTCGGTCGAACTTCGATGTTCGGAAATGGAAGCACGGGAGCTTCGCTTCACGGAGCGGTAGCTGTCGCGAGAACCGAGCATCATGGACTTTGTCAGAGCGACACCGATCAAGCGGGTGGCTCAATGCAACCGACGATGCATACAGACTCCGAGTTGCTGCTAGAGGCAGGTGTCAATACGGGCTTTGAAGCCTTCGAGTCGCTTTTGAAGGAGCTGGATTGGAGTCGAGACGAGATCTCCTCTACGGTCTGCCATCAAGTAGGTACGGTGCATCGTCGACGGATGTTAGAGCGGCTAAGGATGCCGGAGAAAAGTGACTTCAGCACCTTTGCGGAGCTTGGGAATACCGGGTCAGTAGCGTTGCCAACCGCCTTTGGGATGGCAATCGAGCATGGCTTTTTTTCAAGTCCATCGAAGATCGCTCTGCTCGGTATCGGTTCAGGGCTCAACTCCGTCATGCTCGGGTTAGCCATGAAGGACGTTCCGTGTAAATCGGAATGAGCCAGGCCGTTCTTAGAATCGGCGAAGCAGATTCTTGGAGTTACGTTTATACTATCGTAGACTTCTAATCCGATTGAATGGAGAACGCACGATGTCAACAGTTCCAAAGCAATTCATTACGCCCGAACAATATCTTCACCGCGAAAGAAATGCCGAGTTTCGATCGGAGTACTTGCGTGGCGAGATGTTTGCGATGGCAGGCGCTTCCGCGAACCATAACTTGATTGTTGGGAACTGTGTACAAAACATTGGCCAACAACTCAAAAAAAAGCCTTGCCGTGTTTACCCCAGCGATTTGAAGCTTCGAATCCAGGCAACGGGATTGTATACCTATCCCGATCTTTCGGTGGTTTGTGGCGAGCCTCAGCTAGAATCCGATCATGGTGATGTGCTGCTGAACCCGGTAGTTCTCATCGAAGTACTTTCAGACTCTACCGAAGCGTACGACCGTGGGAAGAAGTTTGAACACTACCGCACGATCCCTAGCCTGAAGCACTACGTCCTGGTTGCGCAAGACCGACACTCCATTGATTGTTTTTCGTTGAACCCGGATGGTAGTTGGAGTTTGACGGCCTGCCAAACGCCGACGGGTATTGTTGAGCTTGCGGCGATCGATAGCCAACTTTCTGCCGTAGAAGTCTATGACAAAGTCGTTTTCCCAACGACAACCGAAGCGAATGCCGCTCCATAGAGGGCAATGAAATATAGTGGGCAATGAAGTGCTTGATCGATCGGAGCTCATCCCAATATCGACAACACATGAAATCATATCGACTACACTGCATGTCGCCCTCCAGACGCTTATCTTCCGGTTGTTTCGCCGAAAAGAATACTTGCTAGCGATAGCGGATTCTTGAGCCAAAGTAAAAAGAATTTCACAACAAATGCCGTCTGCAGATCCAGCGATCCGTCTTGGCACGAAGTTTGCGACACTGAATCAACGCACGCGGAATGAAGAGAATCGATGTGACATTTCTCGCGTCGCTGTCGCATCAAGAACGAATTGAATCGGAGGGTAAAGTGATGTTTGGAATCAATGCGAGTCGGATTGGTTTGGCTGCTCTCATGGGAGCATCGGCCATTGGTTTTGGAGCGAGCAACGCAAACGCTCAGTTCGGCTACACGAGCGGATATGGTGCGGGTCACCATCATCACGGTCGAAACTGCGCAACGCCTGTTTACTCGTATCGGCCCGTGGTCGTCGTGCCGAACTATGGTTACAGCAGCTTTCATAGCGGCTACGGATACAGTGGATTCGGCTATCCGTCCTACAGTTCTTACCGAGGTGTAACCACAGTTCCATCCTTGCCATTAGGTGGCTACGGAGCGGGCGGCTTTCCACGCGGTGCATCGTGGGGTGGTGGCGGAATGCCTCCAGGAGCATCCTGGGGCGGAGGCGGTCGAGGGATCTCGCTTTACATCGGTCGATAATGACAATCGATCCGTTATAAAGTATTCACTCTTCAGCCCCAAATTGCACAGCATCTGTGAAGCCGAGGTTTACCAAGATCTCGGCTTCGGCATTTAACCCAGCCTGCGGCATGTCGGCTTGTTGCTTTAATCCCAACCCGACGCGTAAGCGAGGGACGGTCTGCCCCTAGCGCACGCAGCGGGTTGTGACAAATCCATAGCAATAGCTCGCTTTAGCAATCCTAATGATGAATATTTGGCTAGCTATAAATGAGACCAACGCTTTTTCTCGCGTTGGCGAAATGCGTTACAACCGTTAAATTCTAGCCTCTTCAACCTCCCACTGGACTTGGAAACGGCTATGAAAACGGACGAACTACGAGAGAAATATCTATCCTTCTTTCAATCCAAAGGACATCATCGTCAAGCGAGTGACGTGCTGGTCCCTACCTGGGATCCGTCCGTTCTCTTCACTCCGGCCGGCATGAACCAGTTCAAAGATCACTTTCTTGGCAAAGTCAAGCTTGATTTCACCCGCGCGACAACTTGCCAAAAGTGTCTTCGTACCGGCGATATCGACAACGTCGGTCGAACCGCTTACCACCATACATTCTTCGAGATGCTAGGGAATTTTAGCTTTGGGGATTATTTCAAGAACGAAGCAATCGCTTGGGCTTGGGAGTTCCTAACCGACAAAAAATGGCTAGCGATCGACCCCAATCGTCTGACGGTAACGGTCTATAAAGACGATGACGAAGCGGCCAAGATTTGGAACGAAAAAATCGGCCTTCCCACCAGTCGTATCAGCAGACTAGAAGAAGATGAGAATTTTTGGCCCGCATCGGCTCCGAGCCAAGGCCCAGACGGCGTCTGCGGTCCATGCAGCGAAATCTACTACACTCTCGACTCGGGCAAGACGGTAGAGATTTGGAACCTGGTCTTTACGCAATTCAATCGCGTCGGTAACCCGCCCGACAACCTCCGTCCGCTGCCTAGCAAAAACATCGATACTGGGATGGGAATGGAGCGAACCGCCAGCGTTTTGCAAAACGTACCTACCAATTATCACATCGACATCCTCTTCCCGATCGTTCAAGCGGCATCGGAAGTCACGGGACAAGCCTACGACTACAGCAGCGACAACGGCCGAAGATTGCGCCGGATCACGGACCACGTACGTGCTTGCACCTTCGCTATTCACGAGAATGTGTACCCAGGGCCGAAAAAGGCTCGCTACGTCATCAAGAGACTATTGCGACGTGCCGTTCTCGATGGACATCAAATGGGAATGCGCGATCCATTCTTGCATCAGTTGGTACCAGTCGTGGCTGACATGATGAAGGCAGTTTACCCTGAACTACTCACAACCATCGATCGAGTTACCCAAGTGATGAAGAGGGAGGAATCCGATTTCTTCGCAACGATCGACTCGGGTCTCGAGCGCATTCATCGCGTCTTCTCCGATATGCAATCTTCCGGTCGTGTGATGGTCGATGGCCGCGAAGCAGCCTCGCTTTACCAAACGCACGGCGTTCCGCCAGAGATGTTTCAGCAAATCGCAGCTGAAAAAAATTACACGTTTGACTGGGATGGCTATCGCAAAGCTATGACCGAGCACGGCGAAATCAGCGGCGGTGAGCAAGGGGAGTTGTTCGAGACTGGCCCGATCGAAACATTGAAGGAAGCCCTCCATCGTTGCGAGTTCTTGGGTTACGAAAAGAACGTTTCGGATGCCCAGATCAAAGGGATCATCGTTGGCAAACCCAAAGACGATCGACTCGTTTCAAGCGTAACCGCGACGACTACAGAAATGACGCGAATGGTTTTGGATCAATCCCCATTCTACGGTGAGAGCGGTGGCCAAGTCGGAGACTCGGGGCGTATTGAGAATTCAAAAGGGGTGTTCGAAGTCACCGACACCCAGCGGAGCGGTGAACTGATCATCCACTTTGGAAAGATGATCTCAGGAGAACTCAAAGAAGGGGATTCCGTCCATGCATCGGTCGACACAACACGTCGCGATGCCATCAAACGCGCGCACTCGGCGACGCACATTCTGCACCATGCTTTGCAAACCCATGTCGGTTCGCATGCTCAACAACAAGGTAGCAAGGTCGATGCGGATTGGCTCCGATTCGACTTCAGCAATCAAGAATCCCTTTCGGACGAGCAACTGCAAAAAGTAGAGCTACTTTCAAACGACCGCATCGGTGAATCCGCTCCGATTGACTGGAAGCTCGTGCCGCTTTCCACCGCTCGCGAGGCAGGAGCGATGATGCTGTTCGGGGAAAAGTATCCAGACCCTGTTCGCATGGTGAGTATGGGTAGCTTTTCCAAGGAATTGTGCGGTGGAACGCATGCTACCAACACTGGCGAAATCCAAACGCTTGAGATTCTCGCAGAAGAAAGCGTATCCTCTGGAACGCGACGTATCACCGCGTTAACCGGCTCGAAAGCAGTCGAGCACCGCGGCAAGATCGAGGCTTTGGCAAAACAAACAGCAACTATTCTCGGATGTTCGCTCGAGCAATTGGGGGCTGTAACACAAGAGTTGTCGACAACGGTTCGCAAACTAAAGAAGATGGTTACAGGATCCGGAAACGAAGCGTTACCTGCCATGGTTGGTGGCACGAAACCGGCTTCGAGCTCAGCCTCGTATTCAGCGGTCCGCTCGTCCTTTAGGCAAGCGGCTCGTCAATTGAACGTCGCTTACGAAGAGGTGCCAGCTCGCGTTCAAACATTGCTCGAAGAACAGAAGCAATTGCATGAACAGATCAAGCAGCTAGCGAATAGCGGTGGAAGTATTTCGGTCGAATCCCTGCTGGATCAAGCGATGGAGGTTGGTGGCACTCGATTGATTGTTGTCGAGACACCGAACGCAAATGCAGGCATGATGAGGCAATGGATCGATCAGCTTCGAAAGAAATCGGTGGACCCCATCGCCGTTCTTTTGGCGAATTGCTCCGATGATAAAGTCACGTTGATTGCCGGCATCAGCAACTCGCTGGTAGAACGGGGATTCAGCGCTGGCAAGTGGATCACACCAGTCGCCGAAACAGTCGGTGGCGGTGGTGGTGGCAAACCAGACCTTGCTCAAGCAGGTGGAAAGCTACCCGCCAAACTTCCCGAAGCATTGCAAATCGCCAAGGATACTTGGCACTCCATGCTCGCTTAAGGTTTCGTTTGCTCGGACCTAGAAGCGATACAACCGACTAAAGTAGTAGGTACGCTCCGTCGTGCCGTCCGCCCAGTGGTATTTGCTGGGATTCTAGGTGGACGGCACATGGAATGTGCCTACTACTTTGACTTTTGTCGGTTGATAGCGAGTCTTCGGAGAGACTCGCCTGCGTGTTGAATTACGGGTCTTACGGCCGACGTGACGGGAAGGCTGGGTTTACAGTTCGCCCTGGGAGGGCAGGTCTCGTCATTGTGGGAGAGGGAAGTGCTACGACTCGGATGCTTTCACGGTCCGTGTACACTTTGTTGTCCATATCCGTAGTCTCGACCTCGATCATGTGCGTCCCCACGGGCAACGTAGGAGGCAACAAGATTCGCCAAAGGTGGTCGGTCATCGATGGGCTAGGAAGCGTAATTCCAGCAACAGGAGCAGGACCTGCTTCCAGTTTTTTCATGTCCACGTAGTAAGGATCCATTCCTTCTACCCTTTCCATGTCTTTCCATGGACCGTCTGGCAGAATTCTCATTCGAACCTTCGATCGTTGTGACCCGTTGAATACATTGACCACCATGGTCGTTGTCATCGCATCTGCGACCGTAATTTCTTGGGGCAAATAGATGTTCATTTGATGGTCCGCGGGTCGTCTCGCCGCGCGAAATTCCAAGTCGTATTTGGTTCCATCAAAGGAGATAATCGAGTAACCGTTCGGGCCCCCGTCGCTCATGGTGGCATGTGGAATTCCGAGTTCGTCAGGGGCTCCACGCCACCAGCTTCCGCACACAGTTACATTCACGATGTGGTGGTGTGGTTCAGGCCCCATCCAACCGTCTTCCTTCGTAATGAAATGATGCTTCAAGAAGTGTGTGTGAGCGGACATGGACAATGTAAACGGACGCTCTTCGATCAATCGATATAGTTCTTGCCGATCCTCGACGTCCACCAAAGGAATGTGCATCATCAATACAACTAACTGCTCCTTCGGAATCAAAGCTAGATCGTTCCGAATAAACTCCATTTGGTCTTTGCCCAAACCCCCTTTGTAAAAGCCGCGAGCGGTTTCCGTGGCTCCTTGCCAAGCGACGTCGTCCAAAACGAGGAAATGGACGGACCCATAGTCGAACGAATAATAGTTGGGGCCATAGATGCTCTCGAATGTTTCATCGGACATGGAGTCATTGGGCGCATCAAGATTGATATCGTGGTTCCCCAGAACGTTGTACCAAGGAATACCGATCAATGCGATCGCTTGATTGTGCGGTTGAAAAACGCTCAGATCATCAAATACGATATCGCCCAAAGTGACACCGATCGACGCTCCGTGCGCTTTCTCTGCAACCACTTGCTCGATGATGTCGTGCGCCATGTACTCGACCTCTTGAACATTCCGTGGCTGAGTATCGCCGAACAACAAGGCCTTGAACTGGTCAGGTTCTACTTGTGGCATCAAAGGAAAATCGATTGATTCTGGTAGAGGCCCTGTAGGCTTAACTCCTTCAAATTTTTGGCTCGGTGAACCTGCTGGTTTGTGGATGTAGTAAAACTGTGGGAGTTTATTGGGATTCAAAGGAGTCATCCAACCTCGTGGCTTGATGACAAAAACGATGGTGTCATCGGACACATGCGTTTCGTACTTTCCGTCGGCGTTGGTAATTACAATTTCTAGACCGTTGGAAACCTTGATCCCTGGGATTCCTTTTTCTCCAGGGTCACGTTTTCGATTTCCATTTTCGTCATGAAACACGAAGCCTTGAGCGTGCTCATGAGGCTTCGCCTTGTCGGGCGGTTGGTTGGGAGAATGTTTGTCGTGAGCAAGCGTTGCGTGAGCCAGGACGGCAAGTCCTAGACCGGCAACAGCAATCGAACGCAGCATGAGATTCCTCGTGGTGTAGTGTACTTAGTCGAAAAACAACACCGAAGTATGCTCGATCTACACAAGGGCCTGCAATCATCGCTTCATAAAATTTCAATGAAGATCTAGTGCATGGATGACCAAAAGCCATAGTCACATGCTGCGAAAGAATCATTCTCCATAAGCTCATACGACATTCATCTCGACTTCACGGTCGTTCTAAATCACTTCCTAGAATCTCGAACCTGAAAAGATGGTCATCAGAGGGATGATCATTATCGATTTCTGAGCAACCATGGAGATTTGTTATGCGGACGAATAGATTCAGAAAACGCTTGGCGTTTACTCTGGTCGAGCTGTTGGTGGTAATCGCCATTATTGGGATTCTTGTAGGATTGCTGTTGCCTGCAGTCCAAGCGGCTCGCGAGGCTGCACGACGTATGCAATGTTCGAACAATCTAAAGCAAATGGGATTGGCAGCCTTGAATTTGGAGAGTGCGTACAAGCACTTGCCGCAAGGACCTTTCGACGGACATCCGAAAGCGGTAACAGCGAGCGGAGCACCAAGTCCAACGGGCTTCGACTACGCAACAGGCAACACCTGCTGCAACGCAGCAAACCGCGATGGCTGGAGTGCGCAATACAAGATATTGCCATTTATGGAGCAAACAAACATTTGGAATCTAGGTCTAGACCTACCGCCCATTTGGCCGACAACGACAGCAACCATGAATGCAAACGGAAACAATGCGGTTGCGAGATCGTTGGTTCCAACGTTCTATTGCCCCAGCCGCCGTGCCCCGACAGGTTACACCGTCAATGGGCGAACCGATTACGCTGGATGTGCGGGCTTTTTCCAAGGACAACCGGACTCCACACTCAGCTTTATTCCCCCTGCACCGCTGGGTGCTCCTTCGCAACCTCTACGCGCAGTCATCAACGGAGGTCTCGCACCAGGACGACAAGGTGCAATTGTTTGGTCCGGATCTGGACGTAAACGCAAACTCGGTGAAATCACGGATGGAACATCGAACTCCATCATTTGGGCTGAGAAATCGCTCCACCCCTCCCAGCATGGCCGCGATGGCGGTGACAATGAAAACTGGAACAATGCTGGTTGGGATGAATGTGTAATCCGCTTTCACTTTCCTCCTCGACCCGATTCGAAAACGCACTTTGTCGGTCCTGGTACACCTAACGGACCGAACTGGAACCGCTATTTCGGATCGTCACACTCCGGTGGACTCAACGCAACAACGGTTGACGGTGCAGTTCGATTCTTTGCATTCACAGTGGATGCTAACGTATGGCGTCTGCTGTGTGTGATTGATGATGGTGAAGTCGTGAGTGGAGATCTGTAATGAAAAAATGGAATTGGTCCCTATCGTTGTTGTTCGCTTTTTCATTCTGCCAGTTCATAGGATGTGCAAGTCCGAAACCTGAACCGACGCCAGAGGAATTAAAGAAAATTGAAGCTGAGATCGTCAAGGGCGAGTCCGCTTTGTAGTTAGCTTGCCGAGAAATACGGAGACATCTTCCATTTCACCAAACGCCGCACGGGATATCGTGCGGCGTTTTCGCATTCATCAACCAACAAGTAAACATATGAATAATCTAAAGAAAATCGCATTGGCTTTTCTGTTCGTAGCTGGATTGATCGTCCTTGGCTGTCGTAATGCAGACGATGATTACGTTCCTGCGCTGCAACCATCACCCGATCTGCCTGGAGCTCCATTGATCCCCGAGATCGCCGTTCTGAGACCTTACTTTCAAACAACTCTCGGCAATGTCGATGTTGGCTCGGCAGTTGGGACTGCATTCGCAGTTGAACAGCCTGGTTCCGACTCTCCCATCGTTTTGACCGCTCTTAGCGTCCTCGGTACAGCCTCTGGTTTTACTCGTCAGGCACAATCAGCAGAACTGACAGAAATCTTTAAGACTTGTACGCTAGGATCTGCGTTTGGAGGCTTCGATGGTGTCGTCGCCGCAACTGGTTTCGTCGTGATTCCGGAATCGGCTCCATTCGATCAACCATCTGCTGCAGGAGATATCCTCGCTATATCCATGCCCAAAAAATCAAGGGTTGGTACATTCAAGCTATCAAGCGACTTACCTGCCAAAGATGAAACGATCTGGTTGTCCACGGCGATGTTTGCAGGAGTCCCTCCAAGCCAGCGACAACATTCAGCCATAGTGACTGGGCAAGACGCAGATGGAAATATCACGTACACCTTTGACGATCCAACGATAAGCCACCAAGGTACTCTGGGAGCGCCCATCCTCAACAAGAAAGGCGAGGTAGTAGCCATCCACCTTGGCGGAACTACGGAAGCCGGCAAGCTTGTCGGTTTTGCAAACCCAACAGCAAGATTCGCAAAGTACCTCGAGGCGGCCGTTGTTGCCGAGGAAAAATGATAGCTTGACCATCGCGACGCCACCGCGCTGCTTTCCAACGCGGGGCGTTGGTCCGCTGCCGAACCTTGCCAGCATCCTTTGTTGGTGGATACGTCAGCCTCGCAGCCCCTCGACTCCTTGCCCCATCGAATTGCCGTATAATGAACGGACTGTGATGGACGATAACATGCTTAGAAGGCGAGATGATCATGCTGAAGAAATATTGGCTCTCACTTTTTCTTTTCCTTGCCCATTGCGTTTACTTGCGAGCAGAACAGAACGTCGAACAAGTCTTGAGCCTCCTGCCTGACCAGCGAGGAATGGTTGCCGTATTGGGCCTTCCTGAAAGTGGCCCTGATTTTGTCACCAAGCTTGCAACAGCTCGGGAATGGACGATCTATTTTCAATCGGCCAACTCACGTGATGTTGAAATCGTTCGCAAAGCAGCCGAACAACAAGGCTTGCTCGGGAAACGGATATTCGCTGATTTGGGCAGTTTGACGTTTTTACATCTCTCACACAATCTTATCGATCTTGCCATCGTTACCCCCTCTGTCGTGAAGGAGACGTCGGAACTGGAAGTACTTCGAGTCTTGCGACCGGATGCGATCGGGATGATGGGAGATAAGCAGATTCGCAAAGCGATCCCCGAAGGCATGGATGATTGGAGCCACCCTTACCATGGACCTGACAACAATACTCAGTCGAAGGACAAACTCGTTCGGGGCCAATTCGAAACCCAGTTCATCGCAGATCCTATGTTTAGTCCAATGCCAGAGCAAACAGTCATCGCTGGTGGAAGGATGTTCAAAGCGATGGGACATATTGCACATAAAGCTAACCAAAATGAAATGCTCAATACGTTGCTATGTATCAATGCCTATAACGGCAGTTGGTTGTGGCGACGCCCGTTGAGCGAAGGATTTATGTTGCACCGCAACACCATGATTGCGACGGAGGATGCACTCTATTTGGGTGACCATGAGTCATGCAAAGTGATCGATGCCAAAACGGGCAAGACGCTCCAGGAGTTCACCATTCAACCTGACTTGGTGGATGGCCCCGTCTGGAAATGGATGGCGATTCAAGGGGATGTCCTATATGGTTTGGTCGGCAACCTCGAAGTTGAGATAGAGACGGTGCGTTCGAGCAAACCTGGACTTGGACATTGGCCGTGGGGCATGTGGAAAGGACATGATTTTAGCGATCCGCGCACGGCATTTGGCTACGGCCGAACCTTTGTCGCCTTGGATCGCAAAACGGGAAAATTGCTTTGGCATTACCGGGATGATGAATTCTTGGACTCCCGCTCCGTGTGCATGAAGAACGACCGCATTTATTGCGGATGCGCTGAGAAGTTCTTGATGTGTCTCGATGCGAATACCGGTAAAGTCGTTTGGAAGAATTCCGACCAAGATCTGCTGGAAGCGATCGGGCCAAATGAAAAAGCTCAACATTACATAACTGGCTATTCGACGACCTGCTATATGAAATGCAATGACGATTCTCTGTTTCTTGCGGGTCCTCAACGCAAGCGAATGGTTGTTGCGTCGACCAAAGACGGAAAGCTCCAGTGGACGAATGAAGTTGGGAATTTGCAATTGGTCCTTCGTGAGAATGGAATCTATGCAGCCGGACCTGAGAAAACGCAGGGCATGGTGCTCGACTACAGGAGCGGATCCATGATGGCGGAATTGCCAGCACGGCGAGCTTGTACACGCGCTACAGGTTGCGCCGATAGCATCTTCTTCCGAGCGACAGGCGGAACCGTTCGCATCATGACAGAGGAAGCGAATCGCGGAGAACACATCGCTCCAATGCGTCCTCCATGCCAAGACGGAGTCCTCATTTCCAACGGTCATCTGTACTGGGGGCCGTGGATGTGCGGCTGCCAACTCTCGCTTTATGGAAACATTGGCCTAAGACCTGCAGGCGATCGTCCCGAGGGGCCAAAGAATTTGACGCGAGTGCAATTGGCTTCGCTGGCAGTCTATGCCGATTCGACGATTGTCGAATCATTTCCTGTTCGCAAAAACGATTGGACAGCGTTCCGCGCGAGTAATGATCGATCGGATACGAATCCGATTCAGTTGTTATCGCAATATGCAATAGCGTGGAAATCAAAGGTAGTATCTGACGAGCTTCCAACCGCGCCAGTAGCCGCTGGTGGATTTGTCTTTGTCGCCGATCGCACAGGGATCGTGCGAGCCTTCCGATCCAATGGTGAACTCGCATGGAAAACCTACACTGCAGGAGCTATTTACTATCCGCCCGTCATTGCAAACGATAGACTCTTCATCGGCTGTGCCGATGGTCGCGTTTATGCAATGGAAGCGAAAACCGGCAGGCTACTCTGGACCTTTCAAGTGGCACCCGAGGAACGATGGATACCCATGTATGGCAAACTCGTATCGCGATGGCCCGTCGCTGGTGGTGTCGTTGTTGAAGGGGGCAAAGTTTTCGCTGCCGCTGGAATCACCCACTATGATGGAACGTATGTAGTGGCATTGGATGCGATCACGGGGAAGCTGTTGGCACGCAATGATAGTTCTGGGCAATTGTCGGAACAAGTCGATAGTGGCATCAGCATGCAAGGGGAGTTATCGATTGTGGATCGTGAACTCCGATTTCCCGGCGGTGGAATTTACGAGATTGCTCGTTACGATTTGGATTCGTTGCGTTGTTTGAATGACCCCAAACACAATTTGTTTTCCGAGTATAGAACAGCCTTTTATCCTTGGTACCCATCCTACGATCGGTTCGTTTCGTTCGAAAAGGCTATGCCCGATGGGAGCGTGCTCAGCCATGATGCAGCCTACGATGGTAGTGCGTTCGGTAATCTATCATTAGAGACCCCGCGACCATTGGGGGCTGCCGCCAAGTTGAAGAAAGACTTGGCTGGCGAGTTCCTGCGTAGGCGAGGAAAAACTCCTCCAACGCAATACGTCTGGACCGACCAGCAAAACCGTCGTTGCACAGGCTTCGCCGTATGCAACAATACGTTGCTGGCCACGGGCCATTTGGAAAGCCAGCCTGATCAGCCATTCTTAACAGCCCTTCAAATCTCGGACGGAGCAGAGCTTTGGAAGATCCCTTTACCGTCAGACGCTGTCAAAGGCGGAATCGCAGTGGATGCTGATGCGCATATCTATGTGACTCTAGAAAACGGGGAGCTACTGTCCTTCCAATCGCCAAAAGTACCTTCCGAGAACTAGGCAAGCGTAAGCAATAAAACCACACTTCCCTCTCCCCCCCTCGCGTACTCGCGTAAAAAGGACAGGCATATTATATTGCGAGCTGGTTGGTTTTGGAGTACGATTTAGGTCCGATGGACGATTATTGGTTTTGTAATTAGGGAAATGAATCTATGACGACGGCTCGATTTCGACTTGTGGATACGAAGGTAACTCGCTGGTATCATTTGCTTTCTAGATGCGTACGTTCCGCGTGGCTCCTCCAAGACGACGGAACCAATAATCGGAAAGATTGGATCGA
>Ga0207937_1000042_pt1 | contig 36597 bp, 36 predicted proteins | sample LakMenEpi04Sep11_FD_150668 | JGI IMG/M metagenome (GOLD analysis project Ga0207937, IMG submission 150668) | Freshwater microbial communities from Lake Mendota, WI - 04SEP2011 deep hole epilimnion (SPAdes) | ecosystem: Environmental > Aquatic > Freshwater > Lentic | place: Lake Mendota, Madison...
GGCTCGGCTTTAGAGGTAAAAGTAACGTCTAGAGAGAGCTGGCCTTCTTGGCGATGGCACTCTTACGGTTAGCTGCCTGGTTCTTGTGAAGAACGCCCTTGCTAACTGCCTTGTCCAGCTTGCGAGAAGCATTCTTTAGTGCCTCGGCTGCAGCCTTCTTGTCACCCTTTGCGTTGGCTTCGCGAACAGCCTTGACTGCTGACTTGAGCTCGCTGCGGACTGCCTTGTTGCGGGCCTCTGCCTTGCGGTTAGTCTCAATTCGCTTAACCTGGGATTTGATGTTTGCCATGTCTTACTTTCCTAGGGGATTTTTGGTTTGGTACCAAAACAAGCTAAAACTCTAGCAGGGAGGCCAGATAGGGGCAACCATCTGCGAGAATTGACCCTCAATCCCCAAAGGCTCGAGGTAGCTTGTCACCCGCTAAGCAACTAGAACCGTCTCTGACTCCGCCGGAGCAGATACGCAACTTTTGCATCATCGCTCACATCGACCATGGCAAGTCGACCCTCGCCGATCGCATGCTTCAGCTGACTGGAATTGTTAGCGATCGTGAGATGCGCGATCAATATCTTGATCGCATGGACATTGAGCGTGAGCGTGGAATCACCATCAAGTCTCAGGCAGTCAGACTCCCCTGGGAGGTAGCCGGCACCCCCTACGCGCTAAATATGATTGACACTCCTGGCCACGTCGACTTTACATACGAGGTTTCCCGCTCTCTAGCCGCGTGTGAGGGAGCGGTCTTGCTGGTTGATGCTGCTCAAGGCATTGAGGCTCAGACGCTCGCCAACCTTTATCTCGCTCTAGAGAATGACCTCGAGATAATTCCAGTTCTGAACAAGATTGACTTGCCGGCGGCTCAGCCAGAAAAGTTTGCCGAGGAGCTTGCTAATTTAATCGGCGGCTCACCGGATGATTGCCTCAGGGTTTCCGGAAAGACTGGCCAGGGCGTCAGGGAGCTGATGGACCTAATTGTTGCGAAGGTTCCACCGCCCAAGGGCGATGCTTCGGCTCCCGCCAGGGCCATGATTTTTGATTCTGTCTACGACTCCTACAGGGGTGTTGTGACTTACGTTCGAATGATTGACGGCTCACTAAGACCGCGCGAAGAAATTCAAATGATGTCAACCAAAGCAGTTCACGAACTGCTTGAGATTGGTGTGATTTCACCTGAACCAACCGCGTCCAAAGGCCTCGGTGTTGGCGAAGTCGGTTATCTGATTACTGGTGTGAAAGATGTCCGGCAGTCAAAGGTTGGTGACACCGTCACCTCGAGAGCTAAGCCTGCAAAGTCTGCACTCAAGGGATATGCAGAGCCAAAGCCCATGGTCTTCTCGGGAATCTATCCGATTGACGGTAGTGAGTACCCAAACCTCAGAGAAGCACTGGACAAGCTGAGGCTTTCGGATGCTTCGCTTGTTTACGAGCCAGAGACTTCCGCTGCGCTTGGCTTTGGTTTTAGGTGTGGGTTTTTGGGACTTCTGCATCTGGAAATCATCACTGAGCGACTTGAGCGTGAGTTTGGATTGAGTTTGATTGCCACCTCACCCTCGGTGGTCTATCAGGTGAAGACCGAAGACGGCAATGAGATGGTGGTAACCAATCCTTCGGAGTATCCGGATGGAAAGGTCAAAGAGGTTCAGGAGCCTATGGTTCGGGCCACAATTCTCTCTCCCAAAGAATATGTCGGAACCATCATGGAGCTTTGTCAAAACAAGCGCGGAAGCATGATTGACATCACCTACCTCGGTGAGGACAGGGTTCAGCTTCGCTATCGACTGCCACTGGCCGAAATTGTTTTCGACTTCTTTGATCAGCTAAAGAGCAAAACCCAGGGTTACGCATCTCTCGACTACGAAGATGATGGGTATGCCATTGGGGAGCTAGTGAAGGTGGATTTGCTGCTGCAGGGTGAGAAGGTTGATGCATTTTCGGCAATTGTTCACAAAGAAAAGGCCTACGCCCATGGGGTCAGAATTGCTACAAAGCTGAGAGAGCTCATCCCCAGGCAGCAGTTCGAAGTTCCTATCCAGGCGGCAATCGGATCTCGCGTTATCGCAAGAGAAACCATCAAGGCAATCAGAAAAGATGTTCTTGCGAAGTGTTACGGCGGCGACATAACCAGAAAGCGAAAGCTCTTGGAAAAGCAAAAAGAGGGTAAGAAGCGGATGAAGATGGTGGGACGAGTCGAGGTTCCCCAGGAAGCATTCATCGCCGCCCTCAGCACAGACGACAAGCCAGGAAAGAAGTAAGTGGCCGGTCCACTGCCATTAGGCGATAAATGGCCGACTGACAATCGGCTTATTAGCAAAAGAGCAACTGACTCCTTTCACACCTACATTCACATTCCCTACTGCACAGTTAGATGCGGCTACTGTGACTTCAACACATATACCCAGCAGGAAATAGCTGGTGTATCTATGCAGCAGTTTCATTTGCCTCTGCTGAAAGAAATTGAGTTCAGTACAAAGGTCCTAAGTGAATCTGGAATTATGCCAAGGAAAATCAGCTCAATTTTCTTCGGAGGCGGAACCCCATCCCTGTTTGCCCCTGAGCAGATAAGTTCAATTCTGCTAGCGCTATCGCAAAACTTCGGGCTGGAGTCAGACTGCGAGATCACCCTCGAAGCTAACCCTGAGTCGGCAAGCGATGAGTTTCTGAATGGAATTAGACAGGCCGGGGTCAATCGAATATCGGTCGGTGTGCAGAGTTTTGATGAAGAAGTCCTAAAGGTTCTTGATCGGCAGCACAGCTCAGAGAATGTGAGAAGAGTTGTCTCCAAAGCAAAAGAGCTTGGCTTCAAAGTTTCAATCGACCTTATATATGGAAGCCCCCTAGAGAGCATGAGGTCGTGGGAGCAGACTGTTCAGCACGCGCTGGAACTTGAGACCAACCACATCTCTTCCTACTCGCTCATTGTTGAAGAGGGAACAAAGTTGGCCAGACTGATTGCCAAAGGCGATTTGCCACAAACCAATGAAGACTTAAATGCAGAAAAGTATGAATACGCAGCAGATCAGTTCGAGGCGGCGGGTCTTAATTGGTATGAGGTATCGAACTTCGGTGAAATAGCTCGGCATAATCTCGCATACTGGCAATCCCAAGACTGGTGGGGATATGGCCCTGGGGCTCACTCACATATCCGCGGAAATCGATTCTGGAACACAAAGCATCCAGCCAGGTATGTAGAGCAGCTTGGCAGTGGATCTCCCGCTGCGGGCATCGAGAATCTCTCCTCGCGCCAAATGCTTGAGGAGGAGCTGATGCTTGGGCTTAGAACCAAATTCGGGGTCGAGCGAAGTTTGCTCAGTGAGCTTCAGATTTCAGCGGAAAAAGTCGCTAGTCAAATTGCTGCAGGCACCCTCAGTCTTCAGGGAAGCAGAGTGGTTCCGACCAGAAGCGGAAGGCTCTTGATTGACAGGCTGGTAGTTGATTTTCTGCAATAAAGAAGGATGTTGTTTAGAATTGGCACTCTAGGTAGGAGAGTGCCAAATGATTCCTGAGCGTTCGCTCGAGGTTCTAAGGGCAATAGTCCAAGACTTCATAAGCTCCAACCAGCCCGTTGGCTCAAAGGCGCTTCTGGATAGACATCCGCTTGGAGTATCGGCTGCCACTATTCGAAACGACATGGCACTGCTCGAAGAAGAGCAGCTGATTACTGCGCCTCACACCTCATCGGGTCGAATTCCAACCGAGAAGGGTTACCGACTTTTTGTCGACAGACTGAGTGAGGTTAAAGCACTTTCCAGTGCCGAGAAAAATGCCATTGAAAACTTTCTAAATCAGGCAAATGATTTAGACGATGTTGTTGAAAGAACAGCTAGAACTCTTTCCTCGCTGACCAATGCTCTAGCGCTGGTGCAATATCCATCCCTTGGAAAATCGTCTGTCCGGCACATCGAACTTATTCCACTGAGCGAAAATAGGGCACTGCTTATGCTGATTGCTGATTCCGGCCGAGTGCAGCAGCTGCAGGTGGAGAGCGAAAATGCAATCGACGATGAGCTAATTCAAGAAATTCGAGGTCGACTAAATGGAATGTTGGCTGGAGCTCAGCTCTCAACCGTAAAGTCCAAACTTTCACAAATGGCTGGCGAGTTTTCTCCGCAGAGGAGAGTTTTTGTGGAGAGAGTCTTGGAAGCTTTGATCTCACTGGTTGATGCCAATCGCCAGGAGAAGCTGGTGGTTAGTGGTGCGGCAAACTTGGCAAAGCACGATGATGATTTTTCAGGCGAGCTCTCCAGGGTCCTTGAGGCAATCGAGGAGCAAGTTGTGCTCCTAAAGCTGCTGGATGAGCTTCACGCTGATCAGCACGGTGTTGGATTGCGCATCGGTTCGGAGCTAGGTGTTCAGGGACTTTCCAGAGCAAGCATTGTCGTCACAGGATACGAAAGCCGTGGAACTGAGGTAGCGAAGCTCGGAGTCTTGGGACCAACACGCATGGATTACTCAGCCAACATTGCCTCGGTAAGAGCTGTAGCCAGATACCTAACAAGAATCTTGGAGACAAATTCTTGAGCAATCACTACGAGGTCCTAGGGGTATCACCAGATGCATCGCAGGATGAAATAAAGAAGGCATATCGAAAACTAGCCCGAGAGCTGCATCCGGATGTGAATCCATCGCCCGAGGCAGAGGAAAGATTCAAGTTAGTAACCCATGCCTACGAAGTACTCTCCGACCCCCAATCTAGAGCTCAATACGACCGGGGAGATGCCGGTTTTGGTTTCGGAGATATATTCGAAAGCTTCTTTGGAGCCGCACCAAGGGGACCAAGGTCTAGAGCTCAGCGTGGGGAAGATGCTCTCTTACACGTTCAGCTCGACTTATCGGAAGCCGTCTTCGGAGTCACCAAAACTCTCACCATTGATACCGCAATTGGCTGCGATAGCTGTACTCGCTCAGGCATCAAGGCCGGAACTTCAGTTAAGACCTGTGATGTATGTAGAGGCTCTGGGCAGATTCAGAGACAGGTTCAGTCTTTTATGGGCGTCATGGTTACGACGACCACATGCAGCGTTTGCAGGGGGAGTGGTCAGACAGTTCCTAACCCCTGTCCAGATTGCCGAGGTCAGGGAAGAGTTAGAGCAAAGAGGGATCTGGATCTAGAGATTCCAGCTGGTGTTAGCGATGGACTCCGCCTGCACCTGCCAGGACAGGGCGAAGTTGGTTTTGCCGGTGGTCCATCGGGGGATATCTATCTAGAGATTTCTGTCTCACCACATCCGATTTATTCTCGCGAAGGCGATGACCTGGTTGGAATATTGGAACTGCCAGTTTCTGATGCCGCACTGGGTTGCGATATTGAACTGGAGACTCTGGATGGAAAGAAGTCAGTCAAGGTTGACGCTGGAGCTCAGCACGGCGATGTCATAACAGTCAAAGGATTAGGAGCAAACAAGCTCAGGGGCAGGGGTCGAGGAGACCTAAAGATTGTTGTCCGAGTTCTAACGCCGTCAAAGCTTGACTCGAAACAGAAAGACATTTTCAAAAAACTTCGCGAGGTAACTCAGGGCGATGGTCCTCGACTGGCAACTCGAAAGCCTCGAGGTAGGTTCTGATGCATTGGTTCTACGATGAGAGTTTTTCTCAAGCATCTTCATCGATTTCAACCGATGAATTGCGTCATTTTCGAAGCTTGAGAATCAAGCAAAATGAAGAGATTGCCATAACCGATGGCCGGGGTGCAGTGTTTTATTGCAAAGCAGTAAATCCTGAGACCGGTGAAGTTGAGATTCTCAAGAGTGAAGTTCGCCCAAGTCTTTCTCCTCGAATCCATTTAGTTCAAGCGCTTGCTAAGGGCGATCGGGATGAGCAAGCACTGCAAATGGCCGTTGAGCTAGGGGTTGCGAGCGTAACGCCTTGGCAGGCTGAGCACTCGATAGTTATTTGGGCAGAGAAGGCTGAAAAGAATAGGCAGCGCTGGCAGGAAATTGCCAATGCTGCAATGAAGCAAAGCCATCAGGCGCATAAGACTCTTGTCGAGAGCCTTGCGAAAACCAAGGACCTAAGACCCAAAGGCACAGGCATTCTGCTCGACCCAAAAGCGCAAAAGCCAATCAGTGCTGTCCAAAAAGACACTCAAGAGCTGACACTGGTGGTAGGGCCAGAGGGCGGATTTGGGGAAGCAGAGCTAAAGCAGCTGAACGAGCAGGGCTTTGAAAGTTATCGCCTTGGCCCATCGGTTCTGCGAACCTCGACGGCCGGACCGGCAGCGATGGCCGCAATATTGGCCCTGACTGGTCGCTGGTAGTTTGCGTAGTATGGGAGCGGAGGAATTTTGGACTGTATTTTCTGCAACATAGTGGCCGGGAAGTTTGGCACAGAGTTGTTAGCTGAGAATGACACAGCGATTGCCTTCAAGGACATAAATCCCTTAGCCAAAGTTCACATTCTGGTCGTGCCTCGAAAGCACACAAAGTATGTGTCTGAGCTGACTGATCCAGAGGAGCTGATAGGCCTATTCGATTTGATTAGACAGGTGAGCGCTAAGTTCACTGACGGTCAATTCAGGCTGCAGTTTAATTCAGGTGAAAAAGAAGGACAAACGGTCTTCCACACACACGCACACATTCTTTCTGGTCGGGCGGTTTAGTGCCGAAACTCACTTTTGAGATTCCTGCGGTACCACTGGTTGAAGTTTTGGGAAGCGAGGATCGTCTTCTTCGCAAGCTGGAAGCCGAATTTCCAAACTGCCTAATTCACAATCGAGGCCAGCTATTCACACTAGAGGGAAATCAGGAATCGATTGATTCCATCAAGCAGACGCTTTTGCAGCTCTCAGAATTAGTAAAACAGGGGATTCGATTGGACGAGCGCATGATATCCGAGACGGCCAAAATCGTCAGAGGCAGCGATGACGCTACTCGAGTCTTGGCCGAAGGCGCAATCAAGACACCGAACAAGGTGGTTAGAGCAAAAACTCTGGGCCAGAAAAACTATCTGGATGCAATCGACGCTCACACCATAACTTTTGGAATTGGGCCGGCAGGAACGGGAAAGACTTATCTCGCAGTAGCTAAGGCAGTTTCGGCTCTCTACGCCAAGAAGGTAAGTCGCATCATTCTTACAAGACCTGCGGTAGAGGCCGGAGAGCGCCTTGGATTTTTGCCTGGAACCCTTAGCGAAAAGATTGACCCGTATCTGAGGCCACTGTTCGATGCCCTTCAAGAAATGCTGGAACCAGAGGCCACCCAAAAACTCATGGAATCGGGAGTGATTGAAGTTGCTCCGCTTGCCTATATGCGCGGTCGAACACTGAATGACAGCTTCATCATTTTGGACGAGGCACAGAACACCACTGCGGAGCAGATGAAGATGTTCCTAACAAGACTTGGCTTTGGTTCCAAGATGGTCGTCACTGGCGATGCCACTCAGATAGACCTTCCAACGGGCAAGTCCGGGCTCGATGTAGCGGCAAAGGTACTAAAGGAAGTAAAGGATCTGCATATAGCTCGTCTTTCGAGTCAGGACGTTGTCCGTCATGAGCTTGTGACAAGAATCGTCGATGCCTATGAAAGAGCCGGGCAGAAGTGACCATTGAGATAAATAATGAGAGCGAAATTGAAGTCGATCTCAAGTCGACCCGAGAGCTCGCCAGCTATGTCATAGAGCAACTCAAACTTCACCCAATGGTTGATTTAGGAATCATATTTGTAAACGAAAAACCGATGACGGATCTGCATATTCAGTGGATGGACGAGCCTGGTCCGACTGACGTGCTCAGTTTTCCCATGGATGAACTAAGACCAGGTGCTGATGATGGGCCGCTTGTCGAGGGAGTTCTCGGAGATGTCGTGATTTGTCCGCAGGTTGCAAGACTTCAGGCTGAGGCAGCCGGGCACTCAATGATGGAGGAAGTTCACCTTCTCTTGACTCATGGAATTTTGCATCTGGTTGGCTTTGACCATGCGGAGCCAGATGAGGAACGCGAAATGTTTAAGCTTCAAAAAAGCTTGCTAGAAGGATTTGGTAGTGGCCGGAACTCTTGAATTTGCAGTGCTGCTGCTCGTACTTGTTCTAATGACGCTTTTGGCCACCATCCAAACTCATCTAGAAATTGCCGAGGATCTGAGGGCAGGCACTCTTTCCATTGCCAGGTTCCTTATATTTTCTCTGGCTGCGGGATTCCTTGTATTCACGCCCAAGGATCAAGTAGTTGCCGTAATTCTGGCCTTGCTACTTCCGCTCACTTGGCTGTTTCAGCAGGCAGTGGGACGCAAGCTAGGCAGGCTCTCAGTGGCGGGAAAACTTGCGGCACGTTTTGATGCTTTTGTCACATTTCTTTCCAGACTGTTTGAGCCACTGAGACTTAGGGCACCAGAAAAAGTAGAAGAGTACGAGCAGGAGTTAATTGAATCGGTGGAGGAGTTCTCGGAAACTTTAGTTCGAGAAATCATGATTCCTCGAGTCGACATAGAAGTTGTCGATGGAGATGTTTCACTTGAAAAAGCGCTTTCAGTGTTTGTCTCATCCGGCTATTCCAGGTTGCCTGTGGTGGGCGAGGATGTGGACGACATTCAAGGCGTGCTGTATCTGAAGGACATCGCCAGGTTGGTTCATCAAGATCCAAGGCTTCTATCCAGCAAGGTCGCCAAAGAAGCTTGTCGACCGGCATTCTTTGTCCCAGAGACCAAGGTTGTTTCAGAGCTCCTACAAGAGATGCAGTTAGGCAGAACCCAGATTGCGGTTATCTCTGACGAATACGGCGGTGTTGCAGGAATCGTAACCATCGAAGATTTGATCGAGGAGCTGGTGGGTGACATATCAGATGAATACGACCGCGAGGCACAGGAGATAGAGCAGCTAGCTGAGGATTCTTATCGAGTTAGTCCCCGCATAACACTCGATGAGTTAGCTGAGCACTGCGAGATTGAACTCGATGACGAGGATGTCGACACGGTCGGCGGGCTAATGACCAAGGCCCTTGGACATCTGCCAAAGGGTGGAGAGATCGCGACAGCATATGGGCTGCAGCTGACTGCGGAGAGAGTAGATGCTCGTAGGGGAAGAATTCTTTCAATCTTGGTCAAGAAGATCCCGGCTGATGAGTAGTTATAGAAGCGGTTTCGTCGCATTTGTTGGTAGACCAAACGTAGGTAAATCCACACTGACAAACGCAATTGTCGGCAGCAAGGTAGCCATCACATCCTCAAAGCCTCAGACAACCAGAAGGGCAATTCGTGGAATTCGAACTGAGCAGTCTGGACAGCTGATTGTCGTTGATACGCCCGGTTTCCATAAACCCAAGACACTTCTTGGAAAGAGGCTAAACAGCGTTGTCGAGGAAACACTGACAGAAGTTGATGTCATCTGCTTCTGCACACCAGCAAATGAGGCACTTGGTCCAGGTGATCAAATGATTGTTGATGAAATTTCTAAGTTCAAAAGAACTAAAAAGATTGCCATCGTAACCAAGCAAGAACTGGCTTCAAAGGAGCAGGTGGCGCGCCATTTACTTCAGGTAAGCCAGCTAACTGAGTGGGATGAAATCATTCCAGTGTCCGCCGTGACCGGCGAGCAGATTGAGCGACTGATTGAGCTTCTAATCTCTCACCTACCAGAGGGACCGGCTCTTTACCCAGCTGATGCAATTGATGAGCAGTCAGTTGAAGACATAACGTGTGAATTGATTCGAGAAGCGGCGCTAGAAAAGCTTCGTGAGGAACTGCCTCACTCGCTAGCAGTGACGGTTGACGAAATCTCCGAGGATGGGAAAAAAATCTTCGCCAGTCTTTGGGTTGAGCGTGATAGTCAAAAGGGCATCCTCATCGGCAAAGGTGGGCAGCAGCTGAAGGCAATTGGCAGCGATGCACGAAGAGAAATAGAGGAAAGATTAGGGGAGAAGATCTTTCTATCCCTGCAGGTCAAAGTTGCTTCCAACTGGCAGCAGGATCCCAAGAAGCTAGGGAAATTGGGTTTCTAGCCATGCCTACCTGGTCAGTGCTAGTCTTTCGCTAATGCGTTTCGCTCTACTCCTTAGCGGCCGCGACGAGGCCTAAACCTCCGGCCCTTTCTCGTCGCGGAGCCTAGTTGCGGCCAATTCCCTTCAAGCTAGGAGCAGAGATTGCAAAACCACCAGCAAAGTTCAAAGATGCCTTTTGGCAGATACACACCGTTTCATAAGCAGATTCAAATTGATCTACCTGATCGAACCTGGCCAACCAGGCGAATAACTGCTGCACCCAGATGGTGTGCGGTCGATCTGAGGGATGGAAATCAGGCGCTAATTGATCCCATGAGCCCAGAGCGCAAGTTGGAGATGTTTCAGCTGCTTGTCAGGATGGGCTACAAGGAAATTGAAGTGGGCTTCCCATCCGCCTCGCAAACAGATTTTGACTTTGTCAGGATCCTGATTGAGCAGAACCATATCCCCGAAGATGTGACCATCCAGGTCTTGACCCAGTCGCGAGATCACTTGATTGAGCGAACCTATGAGTCGCTGAAGGGTGCTAAGCGAGCGATTGTTCATTTCTATAACTCGACTTCTGTCCTGCAAAGAAGAGTAGTTTTTGGTCAAGACAAGAGCGGGATCAAGAAAATCGCTACCGATGCTGCCAGATACTGTCTCGAACTTGAAAAAACTTTGCCTGGCACGCAGATCCACTACGAGTACTCTCCAGAGTCTTACACGGGAACGGAACTGGAGTTTGCGGTCGAAGTTTGTAACGCCGTTATCGATGTAATCAAGCCAACACCTGAGCGAAAGATGATTATCAATCTGCCTGCCACGGTCGAGATGATCACACCGAATGTTTATGCGGACAGCATTGAGTGGATGTCAAGAAATCTGGCTTCGAGAGATTCCATCATCCTCTCCCTGCATCCACATAATGACCGCGGGACTGCCGTTGCGGCCGCAGAACTTGGTTACATGGCTGGAGCTGATCGCATCGAGGGATGCCTTTTTGGCAATGGCGAGAGAACCGGAAATGTTGATCTAGTTACCCTTGGCCTAAACCTTTTCAGCCAGGGAATAGACCCGATGATTGATTTCAGCAACATCGATGAGATCAAGCGCACTGTCGAGTACTGCAACCAGCTCCCGGTTCACGAGAGAAGTCCCTATGGCGGAGACCTTGTCTACACAGCATTTTCCGGAAGTCACCAGGATGCAATCAAGAAGGGTTTTGAACACTTAGAGAAAGATGCCAAGAGTGCAGGTGTGAAGATTCAAGACTTCACCTGGGCTGTTCCTTATCTGCCAATTGACCCAAAAGACGTTGGTCGCAGCTACGAAGCAGTTATTCGCGTGAATTCACAATCTGGTAAGGGCGGAGTCGCCTATTTGATGAAGGCCGATCACAAGCTTGATTTGCCTCGAAGACTACAAATTGAGTTTTCAAAGGTGGTTCAATCTCACACTGACACCCTCGGAGGCGAAGTCTCCTCGGACCAGCTATGGGAAATTTTCCAAGATGAGTACCTACCGGCCAAGGTGGATGAGCTGAAGTGGGGCAGATTTGAACTCAAGCGCATGCGAAGCGAAAGCGAAATGGACGGTGTGGTAAAGATCGACGTGGTTTTGCGCGATGGCAAAGGCGAGCTTTCGGCTATTGGCGAGGGTAACGGACCTATCTCAGCCTTTATCGATGTGCTGGGTCAGCAGGGAGTATCTGTCAGGGTTCTTGACTACATCGAGCACACCATGGGAACCGGAAGCAACGCAAATGCGGCCTCTTATATGGAGCTTGATGTTCAGGGGAAGGTTCTCTGGGGTGTCGGAATTGACGGAGATATTGCCGTGGCATCGCTCAAAGCCATCATCAGTGGTGTGAACCGTGCCCTAAGGCTTGCCGTTACCGCCGATAGCTAGTCAGCGCTGGAATACTAATTCAGTGCCTAACTATCGGGATGAAGCTGTAGTTCTCAGAACCCACAAGCTGGGCGAGGTTGATCGCATTCTCACCCTGCTCACACGCAATCATGGTCAAATCAGGGCAGTAGCTAAGGGCATTCGAAAAACCAGCAGTCGATTCGGCGGGAGACTGGAACCTTTCACAGTGGTAGACCTTCAGCTTTACGAAGGTAAGAATCTTGACACTGTTACCCAAGCTGAACAGCTCGCGGGCTATGGCACGAAGATCATCCAGGACTATCAGCGCTACACCATTGCCTCAGCAATTGCGGAAGCAGCCGAAAAACTAACTCGCGAGGTATCAAGCGAGAAACACTATCTGCTTGTGGTTGGAGCCCTTCGCTCGCTCTCCCAGACTGAGATTGAACCTAGTCAAATTCTTGACTCCTACCTGCTTAGGTCGCTCTCTCTATCTGGTTGGGTACCTTCTCTAAATCAGTGTTCTAGTTGCGGCAGTGAACCGGTTTCGTTTTCAGTTCACACCGGTGCGGTTTCTTGTCGAGACTGCACGTTGCCGGGATCGGTGATGCTAGGAGCGCAAGGACTCCACCACATGAAAAATCTTCTTGCTGGAAATTGGGACGAGGTTGCCAATATTGATATCAGTGTGAAGCAGAGTGTAAGTGGAAGTGTGGCCGGCTATGTCCAGTGGCAGCTGGAGCGAGGGCTAAAGGCCATGAGTTTTGTGGAGAGATCATGAAGCTTTTTGACAGCAAGAGAAAAGCGCCTAAGTTTCAAAGCGTTCCAAAACACATTGCGGTAGTGATGGACGGCAATGGTCGATGGGCAAATGCTAGAGGCCTAAAGCGAACCGAAGGTCACAAAGCGGGGGAGCTAGCCCTGCTCGAAGTCGTCGCCGGAGCCATAGAGGCCGGAGTTGAACAATTAACCGCATTCGCTTTTTCAACTGAGAATTGGAATAGATCGCCGGAGGAAGTCAAGTTCCTCATGGGTTACAACGTTGAGACTTTGAGAGCTCGCCGAGATCTCCTCATGGAATGGGGTGTGCGGATTCGCTGGTCTGGTTCTCCTTCGAAGCTTTGGCCATCAGTGGTTCGTGAGCTAAAAGAGGCAGAAAGACTTACCGCTAGGAACAAGGGTTTGGTTCTCAACATGGCAATCAACTATGGGGGAAGGCAAGAAATTGTCGATGCCGCGCAGTCGCTTGTAAATCGTGCTCTTTCTGGCGAGCTAAAGGGAAAAGTTACCGAGAGCAAATTCGCCAAGGAGCTCTACATACCCAAAATGCCTGATGTCGATCTGTTCCTTCGCTCAAGCGGAGAGATGAGAATCAGTAACTTCCTGCTTTGGGAGTCGAGCTATGCCGAACTGTTGTTTATGGATGAGCTCTGGCCCGACTTCACTAGGGAGACCCTGTGGCGGGCAATCAAAATCTATGAGGGAAGACAAAGACGCTTCGGCAAGGCTGAAGATAGGCCGATAAACTAGCGTTTTCTTCACAAAGGCTGGTCCATGTCCTCCCAGAAGCTCGATTCCGTCATATCGCTGGCCAAGCGTCGCGGTTTCGTGTTTCAGGCTGGAGAAATCTATGGCGGCTCTCGTTCAGCCTGGGACTACGGTCCATTAGGTGTTGAACTAAAGGAGAACATCAAGCGCCAGTGGTGGCAGTCGATGGTTTCAGGTCGCGAAGACGTCGTAGGCCTTGACAGCTCCATCATCCTTCCCAAGCGAGTTTGGGAAGCCTCTGGTCACGTCGAAGCTTTCGTAGATCCTCTGATTGAGTGCACGTCCTGCCATAAGCGATTTCGCGCGGATCACCTGGAGGAAGCATTCGCCGAAAAAAAGAAGCGGCAGCCGACCTCACTGGCTGAGATCCCGTGCCCAAATTGCGGCTCCAAGGAGATTTGGACTGAGCCGAAGAATTTCAATGGTCTTCTAAAGACCTCTCTGGGACCTGTCGAAGATGAGTCTGGTCTTCACTACCTGCGTCCAGAAACCGCTCAGGGAATTTTTGTGAATTTCAACAATGTGCTCAATGCTGCTCGCATGAAGCCGCCCTTCGGAATAGGCCAGATGGGAAAGAGCTTTAGAAATGAAATCACTCCTGGAAACTTTATTTTCAGAACTCGTGAATTTGAACAAATGGAGATGGAGTTTTTCGTAAAGCCTGGAGAAGACGAACAGTGGCACGAGTACTGGATCCAGGAGCGCTACAACTGGTACATCAACTTGGGTATCAATCCGGATAATCTCCGTCTATTCGAGCATCCAAAGGAAAAACTGTCTCACTACTCAAAGCGCACTGTCGACATTGAGTATCGTTTTGGTTTCCAGGGCAGTGAATTCGGTGAGCTCGAAGGTATTGCTAATCGAACGGACTTTGACCTCAGGACCCACTCCGAACACAGCGGTGTGGACCTTAGCTACTTCGATCCACAAGAAGAAAGGCGTTGGACTCCTTTCGTCATAGAGCCTGCGGCTGGACTTACCAGATCGCTGATGGCATTTCTGGTGGACTCCTATTCGGAAGATCAGGCACCAAATACCAAAGGTGGTATGGACGTTCGAACTGTTCTGAGACTTGATTACAGACTCGCTCCGGTCAAGGCTGCGGTGCTTCCGCTAAGTAGAAATGATGAACTGAACCCAATTGCTCACGGGTTGTCTGCGGATTTGAGAAAGTCATGGAATGTTGACTATGACGACTCAGGTGCGATTGGCCGAAGGTATCGCCGACAGGATGAGATCGGAACACCCTTCTGCATCACCGTCGACTTTGACACCTTGAATGATAAGTCTGTGACTATTCGAGAGCGTGATTCGATGCAGCAGGAGCGAGTTTCGCTCGATCGGGTCAAGGCATATCTCGCTGAAAGGCTTGCCTAGTTGCCACTGCAATACGGTAAGCATCGCATTGAGGTTCCCGTTGTTTTAGCGCCAATGGCGGGAATCACAAACACCGCTTTTCGCAGGCTTTGCCGAGAACATGGCGGTGGCCTATTCATTTCCGAAATGATTACCTCAAGGGCTTTGGTCGAGCGAACTCCGGAATCTATGCGACTGATTCAGCACCACCCGAGTGAAGAGATTCGCTCAATACAGCTATATGGGGTGGATCCAAAGACAATCTCCGATGCTGTCAAAATGCTGGTTGCTGAGGATAGAGCAGACCACATTGATCTGAATTTTGGCTGTCCAGTTCCAAAGGTAACCAGGAAAGGTGGAGGAGCTGCGCTTCCGTGGAAGCAGGAGCTGTTTTCTGCGATTGTTCATGCGGCCGTTAGAGCTGCAGGCGATGTTCCAGTCAGCGTGAAAATGCGTAAGGGAATTGATGATAACCACCTGACCTATCTTGACGCCGGCAAGGCAGCTAGAGATGCCGGTGTCGTCGCGGTTGCACTTCACGCAAGAACGGCAGAGGAGTACTACTCGGGTAGGGCTGATTGGTCGGCGATTGCAAAGCTAAGGCAGGCACTTCCTGATACGCAGGTATTGGGTAATGGAGATATTTGGTCGGCAACCGATGCTGTTGAGATGATGAAACAGACGGGTGTTGATGGAGTCGTGGTTGGAAGAGGTTGCCTTGGCAGACCTTGGCTATTTGGAGACTTAGAAAGAGCAATGGTCGCTTACTTGGCGGGGGAAGAATTGGTTGACGGCTTTGCCGCACCAAATCTTGGCTTTGTTGCCGATGCTTTCTATAGGCACGCAGAGCTTCTGACCGAGTTTTTCTCAGATGAGGGAAGAGCTTGCCGTGATATTCGAAAGCATGTTGCCTGGTACTTCAAGGGTTACCCAGTCGGAGGTGAGTTCCGGGCAGCCCTCGCGCTTGCCAATTCACTTGCTGAAATTGCTGAGATTCTAGAAACAATCGATAGGAGTCTGCCGTATCCGGGTGATGATGCCGAAGGTCCCAGAGGAAGACTCGGCGGAGCTAAGTCGTGCTCACTACCCGAGAATTGGCTTGATTCGCGAGATCTGAGCGATACTCATCGAAGCCAGCTTCAGCTGGCCGAGCTGTCAGTTTCGGGGGGATAGATGCCAGAAGAATTTCCCACCGGCTACCAAGACCGCGATCGCGAGCGGTTTGTGAAGCAGCGACCATCAACCACTTTACGCAGGGGTGAATTTGCTAAAGACCGTGCAAGAGTTTTGCACTCTGCGGCATTCAGAAAACTCTCCTCAAAGACTCAAGTCCTCTCGCCCTCATCAAAGGCTTTTGCAAGAACTCGGCTCACCCACTCACTCGAGGTCGCGCAGGTCGGAAGAGAACTTGCTACCGCGCTCGGGGTAGATCCAGATCTGGTTGACATGGCTTGCCTTGCTCATGACCTCGGCCACCCACCTTTTGGCCATAACGGCGAGAGCGCACTCAACCTGTGGGCCGCAGACATCGGAGGGTTTGAGGGCAATGCCCAAACCTTCCGAATCCTCACCAGGCTTGAAACCAAGATTTTCGATAACGCAGGAGTTTCAAGAGGTCTCAACCTAACCAGAGCGTCTTTGGATGCAGCAACGAAATATCCTTGGCAACTTAGCGAAGCGAAAGCTTATGGAAATGAAGTCAAGTTTGGAGTATATGAAGACGACAGGGAAGTATTCAATTGGATGCGAGAGGGTGCACCGGCTGGTGTGAAGTGCGTAGAAGCCCAAATAATGGACTTTGCAGATGATGTCGCCTATTCAATCCACGACTTTGAAGACTCGGTTGTCGAAGGGCTGCTCGATCCAAGAGTCATCAATGACTTGGGTTCAAAGGAGCAACTCCTTGAAGAGGTATCTAAATGGGCTGGAGGAATGCATTCCGCAGCTGAGCTCGAAGAAGCTTTTTCAGCACTGAGAAAAAATGAATATTGGCTAACCGACTTTGATTCCTCTGCCAAGTCGCTAGCCAAGCTAAAGAATCTAACCAGCGACTTGATTGGGTCTTTTGTTTCGAGGACTATTGAAGCTGTCATGGTTCACTCCGATCGCAAGACCATCACACGCTACGGGGGATCGATAATTGTGCCGATGGAGGTCCGGGCAGAAATCGCGGTCCTAAAGGGTCTGGTGGCATCACAGGTTATGACGCTGGGGGAGCGCCAGCCGTTCTATGACAACCAGCGTCAGCTCCTGATTGAACTGGCTGAGGAACTTCTGTCCCGGGGAGAATCTGCCCTCGATCTGCTATCTCAAGAAGCCTATAGAAACGCTCAGAACCCCACTGCTCGCAAGCGAGTGGTGGTCGACGCGGTGGCCTCTCTCACTGATCCGGCGGCAGTTGACCTGCATCAACAATTGCGAGCATAGGATTTCCATATGCCGCGGGTAAAGCAATCAGATATTGAGCAGCTCAAAGACCGTGTTGACATTGTCGAGGTTATTGGCTCTTACATTTCTCTCAAAACCGCTGGACCTGGTTCGTTTAAGGGACTGTGCCCTTTTCATGGCGAAAAAACCCCGAGCTTTCATGTTCGCTCTTCGCCAGCTTTCTATCACTGCTTTGGCTGCGGGGTTGGCGGCGACGTCTTCAAGTTTGTCCAGGAAATGGAGAAAATTGGCTTTGGCGAGGCAATCGAGAAATTAGCTCAGCGAACTGGTTATCAACTAACCTACGAAGATGGTGAGAAGGACTCTTCCAACAGAACCTTGCTGTTAGCCATAAACAAAGAAGCGAGCGATTTCTTTATCTCTCAGCTGGCCAGCGATGAAGGCGGCGTGGCCAGGGACTTTTTGGTTTCCAGAGGCTTTGACCTATCAAGCATTACCCAGTTTGGCGTTGGCTACGCTCCGAAGGGTTGGCAGAACCTCAGCCAGCACCTTACGAGCAAGGGCTACAAAGTCGAGGATCAGGCACTGGTTGGTCTTTTGAGCAAGGGTGACAAGGGCTACTACGACCGTTTCCGCGGCAGAGTTCTCTGGCCAATCAGAGATCAGAATTCACAAGTAGTTGGGTTTGGCGCAAGAAAGTTATACGAGGACGATCAAGGTCCCAAGTATCTCAATACCCCCGAGACTCCGATCTATCACAAGTCAACGGTTCTGTATGGTTTGGACCTAGCCAGAAGAGAAATTGCCCAGAAGCGAGAGGTTGTGGTCGTCGAGGGTTACACAGATGTGATGGCTTGTCATCTAGCGGGAGTGAAGACTGCGGTTGCAACCTGTGGCACTGCTTTTGGAGAAGATCACATAAAACTAATAAATCGCCTGCTCGGCCAATCCGTTGAGCCGGCGTCAGTTATCTTCACCTTTGATCCCGATGCTGCGGGGGAGAAAGCAGCGCTTAAGGTTTACGGCGATGCCAACAAGTTCAATGCGCTCACTTTCGTTGCAGCAGGACCCAATGGGCTTGATCCATCAGATCTTCGCCAGCAGCAGGGCGATGCTGCGATTGTAGAAATGCTTAAGCAGAAAAAGCCACTGTTTGAGTTTGTGATTCAGCACCGTATCGCTCAATATTCGCTAACCGATGTGGCGTCCCGAGTAGCAGCCGCCAGGGCTGCAGCGCCAATCATCGCAGATATCTCTGATCCTGCTCTTCGCTCTGGCTACACCAGAATGCTGGCTGATTGGGTTTCACTGGAAGTCTCCGAGGTCACTGCTCTGGTTGGCGACAGTCGAACCACCACCATCAGACAAAAAGTGGAGCCCCTCAGAACCTCAGAAGCGATTCCAACTAGCTCCGCTCCGGTAGATAAGTTTGAGCAACAAATAATGCAGGTTGTTATTCAGCACCCTGCATTCTTTTCTCCCACTCAGCTTCGCCGGATGCAGGCTGCTGGACTAACAAGCGCTCAACACAGAGCCGTTTTGGACCTGGTGCTAGAAAACATTGACCACACTGAAGATTCCAGCTTTGCCAATCTGATAGCAACGAGAGCTGCAGATGATCTTTTACCAATTGTTCGTGAATTGGCCCTAGCCCCGCTTCCAGTGAACTCGGAAGCAGAAATACCTCGCTATGCCCAGGGAGTCGTGAATGGGGCGATGATCAAGGCGCTCGAAAGGGAAAAGAGTGATTTGCTGGCAGCTCTTCGAAGGGCTGAGGCAAACGCCAGCGATGAACAAAAGAGTGCGATTCAGCGACAGCTAGTTGAATTGGAAGAGGAACGCCGCTCCCTTATGCGTTAGGGGCGGCATCTGCTAATCTTTCCTAGGCCCCAGGGGGCCATTCCTCGGTAGCTCAATTGGCAGAGCATTCGGCTGTTAACCGAAGGGTTCTTGGTTCGAGTCCAAGCCGGGGAGCCACTTTATTAGGGTGGATATGAAGTCAGAAGTTAAAGCCACCGCAATCTCAGTGGGACTGGCCACTGGCGTCTACGGAATCTCTTTTGGAGCCATTGCGGCGGCCGCGGGTCTTGATCTTCTATCAGTAATGCTCCTAAGTCTTCTGATGTTTTCTGGAGGATCTCAGTTTGCTTTTATAGGCGTGATTGCCAGCGGCGGCCTACCCATCACGGCTGTTACCAGTGCCTGGCTAATGGGCATAAGGAATTCCTTCTATGCGCTTCGTTTGACGAGCGTAATTGGCCCAAGAGGATTACACCGCTTACTGGCAGCTCAGCTGACAATTGACGAGTCAAATGCGGTTTCACTTGCTCAGAGCGATCTTGCAAAACAGAAGCAAGGTTTTTGGCTAACCGGAATCGCAGTTTTCATATTTTGGAATTTAGCAACTCTTCTTGGCGCTGTTGCCGGTAATCAAATTGGCTCAGTTGAACAGTGGGGGTTGGACGCAGCTGCTGCCGCAGCATTCTTGGGGCTGCTGTGGCCGCAAATCAGAAAGAATTGGCAGCTTGCGATTTTAGGAGCGGGCATTGCGCTTTTATCGACTCCATACCTTCCAGCTGGTGTTCCAATTCTCATTGCAGCAGTAGCAGCACTGATTCCCTTTGGGAGCAAAAAGTGATTACTACTGTTCTGATTGCATCGCTCGCTGTTTACAGCTGGAAGCTACTTGGTTACCTAATTCCTGAGAAGCGAATAACACCTGCAATGCGTGCATTTGCAGAAAGAGTCACCGTGAGCCTGCTGGCTGCATTGGTTCTGGTCCAAGGATTTACGACAAACTCTGAGATCGTCTTCGATGCTCGTGTTCCGGCGTTGCTTGTGGCTGCAATCTTGCTATGGCTTCGAGCACCATTCATTGTTGTTGTGATTGCTGGTGCTCTAGTTGCTGCGGTCTTTAGATGGTTAGGGTTCTAGATCATCCTCGCCGGGTAGCCAGCTAATTCCAGGAACACCCCAGCCATATTCCTTTATTGCTTCCTGAGCCTCATCGGCATATGGCTTGGTTAGTTTGTCCACATACAAGATTCCCTGAAGATGATCGAACTCGTGCTGAAAAATTCTTGCCATCCAGCCCTGAACTTCAAGCACGTAGTCGTTCCCATCAATATCCATGGCAGTTAGTTTGGCTCTGGCGGCTCTTCGCAGGGGAAATCTCTCGGTAGGAACAGAAAGACATCCTTCCGATTCTGTTTCAGGGGTTAATTCCTCGGTGGAGAGATCAAAAAGCTCAAGCGTTGGATTTATGGCAACCCCTCTGAGGCGTGATTCCTCATACTCATAGTCGTAGACAAAGATTCTCAGCCCTACGCCTACCTGTGGAGCGGCTAGTCCGACCCCTGGGGCAGCATCCATGGTCTCGAACATGTCTTGAATCAACTGCCTGATCTCAGGGGTGATTTCAGCCACCTCCAGCGCCCGCTGATGAAGCACAGGGTCGCCTGTTATGCGGATAGGGAGGATGCTCACAGGTCCAATTTACCCAGCTTTCAGGGCCCTTGGTTTAGGCTTGGAAGGCTAATCCGCCCTAAGGAGACACTGGTTGCTACCCCCAGAGCTAATCCGGGCAATTGCGATTCTGTTGGCAATCATGGGAGCGATTTTCCTTTCCTTGGGAGCTCAATTTCAGAACGATGCCGTTACCGAGCACCATGTGCCCAAGCGGATTCGCATCAAAGCTCTCAGATTTAGCCAGATTGTGGATCTTCTGAAAAGACCTAGGTGGCTGGCCGGCACATCCTTTATGGTTCTTGCAGCTCTTTTTCAACTAAGTGCTCTGGCGCTTGCCCCTCTCATTGTTGTCCAGCCCATCGGGGCATTAGCCCTAATCATTACATCACTGTTGAATGCGCGTATTTATAAGGTGAAACTCGATGGCAAGACCCTGGGGTCAATAGCCGTGATATTGCTAGGGGTCGCATCCTTCGTGAGCCTTGCCGCCACAAGTGCTATCACTACCGAGATGAGCGATCAAAAGCTTCTGCAGGTGGTTGGCATCATGGTTCTGCTGCTGGCTGTTTTTGCCTTTGCCTTCGCCTGGTCCAAAGGAAACCTGGGACCACTGAGCTACATCGTAGGAGCGGGCGTGCTCTATGGGTTTACCGCATCGCTAGCAAAAGTGGTGATTCTTCGGGTCTATCAAGGCGATTACAACCTACTGACCCTATTTGCTGTCTTGGCACTTTTGGCAGCTACTTTCCTTGGAGGCTGGTTCGTTCAAAATGCGTATGCATCCGGTCCTCCGGATCTGGTGATTGCGGGTTTGACAGTAGTTGATCCTGCCATCGCAGTTGGGATTGGAATTGTGATTCTTGGCGAAGCGGCCCAGGCTGATGTTGCTCAGGTCTCAGGTTTTGCCATAGCTGGTGCAATAGCCATGGCCGGGGTTCTGATGCTATCTCGTGTTCACCCTCAGCTGGTGGGGGATAAGAAGTGAGCGCGCGATCAATGAAGATTGTTCTGGCCTGTGACACTTTCGCACCAGATATCAACGGAGCTGCACGTTTTGCTGAGCGCTTAGCCGGGGGACTGGTCCGCAACGGTCATGAGGTGCACATCATTGCTGCCGCGTTTGATGATACTGAAGGTCCTCGAATTGAGAACCACGATGGCGTCAACATGATTGTTCATCGTCTGCGCAGTCACCGTGTGCCGCAGCACAAATCTCTTCGCTGGACCGAACCCTGGGGGATGACTAGAAAGATTCAGCAAATTTTGCAGGAGGTCCAGCCAATTGCACTGCATATTCAGTCACATCTGCTGGTTGGTCGATTTGCCTATCTTGCGGCTAGGAAGCTTGGAATTCGAGTCATTGCAACCAATCACGTGATGCCCGAAAACCTCATGAAGTATTCGCTGCTTCCAAAGTTCCTGCATGGATTTGCAATGAAGGTGGTATGGGCTGATGCGGGTTGGATGCTTAGAAAAATGGACACGGTTACAACACCGACCAAGCGGGCTGCTGAACTGTTGGAGAAGGCAGCTGGTGTTTCTAATGTCCTGGCAATTAGCTGCGGAATTGATGCCTCACGTTTTGCTAATGACACTCCTGTCCAGAACGAAAACCCCGTGGCACTGTTCCTTGGCAGGCTCGATGACGAAAAGCGAGTCGATGTTCTGCTAAAGGCAGTAGCGAAACTAACCCAGTATCCAAGTCTTCAGGTAGATCTGGTTGGTGATGGCGGTGAGCGAGAGCGCCTGATGAAGCTGACCCAAGAACTGGGCATTGAAGGCAGGGTCAGATTCCTAGGTCACATTACTGACGATGAGCTACCTGGTATCTACGAGCGCGCAACAGTCTTCGTGATGCCCTCTATAGCTGAGCTGCAATCTATTGCAACCATGGAGGCCATGGCCAGCGGAAGACCGGTCATTGGGGCAGATGCCATGGCCCTACCTCACCTAATCCACGACGGTGACAACGGTTATCTTTTCCCGCCAGACGATGTCGACGCTCTTGCCGATCGACTAAAAAGAGTTCTTAGTGCCGATCAAGCTGAACTTAATCGTCTGAGCGAAAACTCACTTCACTTAATACAGTCCCACGACATAAAGAGAACGCTAGCCATTTTTGAAAACCTCTACCAGGGAATCGGAGAGGTTGCACCCACCACGGACGACAACGAACCTTCATACATGGCGCCAATTGGAAGGCTCAATGACGCTCTTAGAAGCAGATTGGTGGAGTGGCGCTCAGATGCACTTGCTCTTCGACGCAGGGCAGAGGCTGTCAGGCAGGAAGCAGTCGAGAGACTCGTGGAACTGCGAGATGATGTCCGCGGACAGCTAACTGATCTGCGCCAAGAAATACAGCGACAGGCAAAGAAGCTCAGGCGAAAGAGCGATTAACTAGGCGATAGGCTTAGGTGTAATCGAGGGGCGTTAGCTCAGCTGGTTAGAGCAGCGGACTCATAATCCGTCGGTCGCGGGTTCAAGTCCCGCACGCCCCACCAGATCGAAAGAAGGCAAAGTGCTTCAGGTAAGTGGTGATCAACTTCGTTATAAGCTCACGCCTCTAGAGGCTCTAGGTGCTTGTGGGCCATCACCTTCGGTTTCTCTAAACGACCTGGTGAGCGTAAACAAAGAGGAGAACCCCTGGAACTCAAGTGTTCTTCGTGGAATCCGAGCACCCGGGACTGGTTTTCCGTTTTTGATCATGCTCGGCACAATGCGCCACAAGCGAGGCAAGGACTTTTGCGTTGTCTACAAAAAGAATCCTGTCTTGGTATTGGAATTTGAGAAGGGTCCTTGGGCTCGCTGGGTCATACCTGCAAGCGCGGCTAACGAAGAGCTACTGGCTAAGGTCCAAGTTCTCAGTTGATCCTTTTGCAGGTTCCTAGTCTTGGGCCACATGCCAACTAGATTTATAAAAACGCTTCCAGTTTGCGCATCTCGTTGATTGATGCTCTTAAACCTTTGTTAGCGCCAGTAAAATCGGGTGACCTTAGATCTAGGGGAAGTCTTGTTCAAAAAAATCCTTGTTAGAGCCATCGCTCTTATTGTTATCGCCAGCTCAACAGTTCCTGCGGTTGCCCTTCCAGCTAAGACAGAGCTGACAATTCACTACACGCGATTTGAGAGTGACTACCAGGGTTGGAATTTGTGGCTGTGGCCAAAAGGTGGCGAGGGCAAGGCTTATCAATTCACTGCTAACGACAACTTCGGAAAGGTCGCCAAGGTTACCGTTCCAGACACAGCAAACGTTGAAGAAATTGGAATCATTGTCCGACTCGAAGAGTGGAAATCCAAGGATGTCTCTCAGGATCGATTCATAACCAAATTTGAAAACGGCAAGGCAGAGATTTGGCTTATCCAAGGAGATCCCACGATTTACTACAGCAGGCCTGGCTTGAGCACGAAGATTGCTTCAGCTGCCATCAAGACATTTGAAAATCTTGAACTTACACTGAATCGAAAAGCAGACCTGTCCGCTATCAAGGCTGGGCTTAGCGTGAATGTCGGGACGAAGTCGTTGGCTATCGCTGATGTGACAGCTATCCCGGCAGGATCGACCAGCAGTAACCGCTTTGCTGTCAAGCTTGGAGAAAAAATCACGTTGGGGTCTGAGCTATCTGTCGCACATAAGGAATTTGGAAAAGTGAATCCTGAACTTGGTGGTCTTTACTCAACTGAGGAGTTTGAAAAGGCCTTTCACTACTCCGGTGATGATCTTGGCTCGACCTTCACTGCAGCCAGCACCAAATTCAGGCTTTGGGCACCTACCGCCACCGATGCGCAACTGGTTCTTTACTCCAAGGACTCAGATAAAGCTCCAAGTCAAACAATCTCAATGACTAAGGGCGAGAAAGGTACCTGGACTCATGAGCTTTCAGGTAACCAGCACCTAACGATCTATAACTTCAGAGTGAAGCTGGGGGAGAGCTGGGTTGAGGCGGTCGATCCATACGCCAGAGCCGCCACAGTCAATGGCACCAAGGGCGTGGTGGTCGACCTCAGTCAAACCAATCCAGCGGGCTGGCTAAGTCACGAGAAGCCCAAGTTCTCAGGGATCGCAACCGATGCGATTTTCTATGAGCTTCACGTCAGAGACCTTTCAATGGATAAAAACAGTGGCATAAAGAACAAGGGTAAGTTCCTCGGACTGACTGAAGCCAACACCACCACTCCAGACAAGAGAACTAAGACAGGCATTGATGCCATAGTCGACCTCGGCATCACGCACCTTCAGTTATTGCCGATTTACGACTACAAGACTGTTGATGAAAACCGAAACGATCAGTTCAACTGGGGTTATGACCCACTTAACTTCAATGTTGTGGAGGGCTCCTACTCAACTATTCCAACTGATCCACTGAACAGAATTAGCGAGCTAAAGCAAACCATTCAGTACCTGCATTCCCGAGGGATTCGAGTGGTGATGGATGTTGTCTACAACCACGTCTTTGATGCCGGTTCTCACAGTTTCGAGCTTCTTGTACCGGGCTACTTCTTCCGCAAGGAGGCTGACGGAACCTTTGCCAATGGCACAGGTGTTGGCAATGAAGTTGCGTCTGAACGGTCCATGGCTAGTAAGTACATCGTTGATAGTGCTCTGTATTGGGCCAGTGAATACAAGCTCGATGGATACAGATTTGATCTAATGGGCATTTTGGACGTAGACACCATGAACAAAATTCGACAGGGCGTCGACAAGATTGACCCTGCGTTTTTGATTATTGGTGAGGGTTGGAACATGGGTAGCTCACTGTTTCCAGAAAAAAAGGCTTACCAGTACAACGCAGCCAAAATGCCTCGCATTGCCCACTTCAATGACGGCATTCGCGATGGGTTGAAGGGATCTGTGTTCAAGGCGGCTGAAAATGGTTGGGCCTCTGGACGCAAGACTTCCAAGATGGAGGTAATGGAGGGCATCGCGGGTGAAATCTACTTCAACTCTGATGTTCGAGGATCTTGGGGCGATGCTGAACCAGAGCAGTCAGTCAGTTACGTAGAGGCACATGACAATCTGACTCTTTTCGATAAATTACGTTCCTCTATGCCTAAGGCATCTGCCACCGAGCGGACGAGGGTATTTGCTCTGGCTTCTTCGACCGCAATCCTGGCCCAGGGAGTGACTTTCCTTCACGCAGGTCAGGAATTCATGCGCTCTAAGAATGGTGATGAGAATTCGTATAAGTCTTCAGATCTTGTGAATTCAATGAAGTGGTCAAATCGCGCCAAGAACAAACTGATGGTCTCTTACTTCAAGGGACTTTTAGACATTCGCAAACAAAACAGTGTTTTCCGCATGAACAAGGGAAGCGATGTTCGGAAGAACCTGGCTTTCAGTGAAACTCCAGCGGATGTCATCGCCTATAGCCTCGACGCAACGGGACAAGCGAATGGTTTGAAGACAATCTTCGTAATCCATAACTCCGCTACGGCACCCAGGGCAGTCAAGCTCCCCGCTCGGGGCACCTGGCGAGTCCTAGCCGAGGGTCTGATTGCCAGACCAACTGGAATTAGAACTACGGGCTCAGTCGATTCGATCAGTGTTCCCGCCCAGTCAACTATGGTGCTGACCCTCGGCAAATAGTAGCTAACCAACAAATTTCAGGGCCATTTTGAAGGGATATTTGTAGCCCTAGGCAGTTATGCTTGCCCCTAAAGAAACCAGCGCAGGCGTCTTTGCCCGCCTGGCACTAACGGGGAGCGAAGATGACCAACAGCCCATGGCTAGCCCACTATCCAAGCGACGTTCCTAGGGAACTGCCAAACGTCGAATTCAGTAATCTCCCAGAGCTGTTGCGGGCAGCGGTTGCTAAGTATCACAAGACCACCGCCTTTACTCAGTGCATGCCTAACGGCATGAATGGATCGCTTAGCTATGGCCAGGTCGATGAGCTATCGGACCAGTTCGCAACCTATTTGCGCGAAGTTCTTGGACTAAAACAAGGCGACAGAGTTGGCGTGCAAATGCCGAACTGCCTCAGCTACCCGATTGTGGCTTTTGGAATCCTGAAAGCGGGTTGCGTTTTGGTGAACACAAATCCTCTTTATACGGCTAGCGAAATGGTCTATCAGTTTGCCGACGCAGGCTGCGAGACATTAGTTGTGATTGACATGTTTGCCGATCGCCTTCCTGAAGTGCTAGCTAAGACCAAGGTAAAGAATGTTGTCACTGTTGCAATCTCAGAGTATTTCCCTGGTCCCGTAGCAGGCGTCATCCGCATGGTTCAAAAGGTTTGGAACCGTTCTCTTCCAAAGATCACTGTTGAGCACACGAGACTGCGCCAGGCACTCGTCGAGGGTAAGTCTCGAATGAGCGCAGCCAAGCTAAGCGATTATCTAAGTGGAATTGGCAGGGACTCCCTAGCCGCACTTCAATACACCGGCGGAACTACCGGTGTTTCTAAGGGAGCGATGCTCTCACATGGAAATCTTGTAACCAACACTCTGCAGATGATTGCAATGTGCGGTAACTACATAAGGGCGGGTAAAGAAGTTGTCATGACAGCCCTGCCGCTGTATCACATATTCGCCTTTACCGTGAACCTGCTTGGCTTTTTCCACATGGGGGCGAGAAACATTCTGATTCCGACGCCAAGACCACCTGGAAATCTCAAGCGAGCTTTTGAGAATTACAAGATCACCTGGCTAACAGGCGTGAACACATTGTTCAATGCGCTACTGAATGAAAGATGGTTCATTGATAACCCGCCAAAGCACTTGGTTGCATCAGCAGCTGGAGGAATGTCATTGCACCAGTCAGTTTCTAAGCGTTGGAGAGAAGTCACTGGAACTCCAATTGTTGAAGGCTATGGACTTACCGAGACTTCGCCAGTTCTGAGCTTCAATCCGCTCGGTGGCCTTCAGAAAGACGGCACGATTGGGATTCCTGTTCCTTCAACCGAAATGCGTTGCGTTGACGAACGTGGAACTGAGGTTGCGGTTGGCGAAGCGGGTGAGATTGTCGCCAGGGGGCCTCAGATCATGCAGGGGTACTGGCAAAAAGCTGCGGAAAGCATGACTGCGCTGGAAGGCGGTTGGTTTAGAACGGGTGACGTTGCAACCATGGACAGTGATGGCTACTTCACGATTGTAGATCGTAAGAAAGACATGGTTATTGTCAGCGGTTTCAATGTTTACCCTAATGAAGTCGAAGAGCAGATTGCAGAGCTGGATGGCGTCGTCGAGGTCGGTGTTGTCGGTCTTCCAGACGAAAAGAGCGGCGAAAAGGTGCATGCCTTCATCGTTTCTAGCAAGGATCTCGCTGCCGAAAAGGTGATTAGCCACTGCCGCGAAGCCTTGGCTGCCTATAAGGTTCCAGCTGCTATCCACTTCGTTGAGCAGCTACCAAAGAGCCCGATTGGAAAGATTCTTCGCCGAGAGCTAAGAAGAATGTCGATGGAGGGCCATATCTCCGAAGTTAGCTCAGTCAGAAAGGACAGCTAATGATTTTCTCAACCCTTGCTTTTTTGAATGAGGCTGAGGTCTCTCCACAAGACGTTGTAACACCATTTGAGCAGAACCTACTGGTTGCCCTGGTGTTCGTGATCATGTTTGGCCTTGGTTCGACATTGACTCCAGCCGATTTCAAACTGGCTTTCAAGAGACCATGGGGATTGTTTATAGGTTGGTTGACGCAGTTTGGCATCATGCCTCTTCTGTCATTCCTGCTAGTAATTATCTTCCTGTTCCAGCTTGAGCCAGAGTATGCGATTCCAGTCGCTATTGGTGCACTGCTGATGGGTGCGGTTCCAGCAGGTACCACATCAAACATCTTCACCTATTTCTCCAAGGGAAACTTGGCACTGAGTGTGATCATGACTGTTCACTCGACTATGTGGGCGCTGATTATGACTCCACTTGCTCTGACAATCTTTGGCGGTCAGGTCCTTCCAGAGGACTCTGATCTACAAATCCCAACCACCAACATCATCGTGACGATTGCGGTGCTGTTGATACCGGTTGTACTCGGAATGCTCATCAGGCGCTACAGCGCTAACGTCGGGGCAATTCTTGAGCTTCTGGGAGGTTTCTTTGGAATTTTCTTCATTGTCTTCTTGATGGCAACCTGGGTTCCAAGAAACTGGGGACTGCTATCTTCAACGCCTTGGCAAACCTATGTAGTTGCAATCGGCTTGGGCTTATTCGGAATCGCCTTTGCCTACGGCTTTAGTAGAGCTATCCGTCTGCATCCCATGAATGCCAGAACTATTGCCCTGGAGACTGGAATTCAAAATGGTCCGCTGGCCATTGCAATTGTCCTACTAACTTTCGGCAATAACCCGGCAATTGGTCTGATCTTGATTGTTCCTGCGCTCTATTCCCTGTTCATCGTGATTGTCTCAACAATCGTGACATTTGTTTTCAGAAGGGCAAATATCGCAGCAGAGCAGAAGATTCCAAATCTTCTCTAGGTTGAACTTAGGCGTTTTTGCGAGCTAAGTAGCAGGATGGGCAAAGGGACTCATAGGTCACCTTGTCTCCATCGATAGCTACCTGCTCACCAGCGAAGACGAATTTCCCGTTTACTAATCTGCCGTTGAACATGGCTTTCTTGCCACAGCGGCATATGGTCTTGAGCTCCTCAAGGGAGTGTGCGATTTCCAAGAGCCTGCGCGAGCCGGGGAAAGACTTTGTTTGGAAGTCAGTTCTAATGCCATAGGCGAGAACTGGCACAGAATCTAGAACTGCCACTTCCAGCGCCTGATCCACCTGTTCCTCGGTCAGAAATTGTGCCTCGTCCAGTAGAAGGCAGGAAACGTCTTGGCCAGTCTTGCTGTTGACCTCTTCACGATTTTCCGCAAATAGCTCGCGAAGGTTGTCCTGCGGTCTGATGAGAAAGTCAACCTCCCTCGACACACCCAGTCTGCTCAAGATGTTCTTGTCGCCCTTGTAGTCGATGGCAGGCTTGGCAAGCAGGACGTACTGGCTTCTCTCCTCGTAGTTAAAGGCAGCCTGGAGTAGGGCCGTGCTTTTACCGGAGTTCATTGCCCCGTATCGGAAGTAAAGCTTGCTCATGGTGGTTGACTTGAGTGTATTAGGTGGTGGCCATTGCAGCTGTTATTTGCCGATCAACTGGGTCCGCATTTTGACCTAGGAGAAGAAATTCTCCTCCCAGTGGTCAAAAGTCAGTTCAGTAAGCGCGCTTATCACCGTCAGAAGGCTCACCTAATCCTCTATGCCCTAAGGGCTAGGGGTGTGGATAAGAGGGTCAAGCTGGTTGAGCTAGACAGCTACCGAGACCTGCTTGCTGATTCCAGGGACATTACAAAGCTGGTCAATCCCACAAGCTATCCATTCAGGCGATTTGCCAAGGAGATGTCAGCGGAGATTCTTCCATCGAGGGGATTCGCCTCTAGTGAGCGAGACTGGGACAACTACATCTCATCATTCAAGCGACTGAGACTTGAAGACTTCTATCGCCAACAAAGGACAAGGCTTGGGATCCTTATGGAAGGAGACGGACCAGTCGAAGGTAGGTGGAATTTTGATAGCGAGAACCGACTTTCACCGCCTGCCTCTGGGACAGGTGTGAAACCACCCTGGTTTCCTGAGGAAAACGAAATTGATAAGGGCGTGCGTGAAGAGCTGGATGAACTCGAACGCAAAGGTGTTCGCTTTATAGGTGTCGATGGACCAAGAAGATTTGCTGGCAGCAGAGAAGAAGCGCTAGCCGCATTGAATTGGTTTATCGAAAACAGACTTGATCTCTTTGGTCCCTACGAAGACGCAGTGGACTCTAGAGAGTGGACGATGAGTCATTCTCTGCTCAGTGCACCGATGAATGTTGGACTGTTAGATCCGATTGAAGTGGTTCGCGCCGCCGAGAAGGCTTACCACGAGGGCAAGGCAAGAATTGAAAGTGTCGAGGCGTTTGTCAGACAAATCATTGGCTGGCGCGACTACGTGTGGCACCTGTACTGGCACTTTGGCGAGGATTATGTAGATTCCAACGCCCTCTCGGCCGATCTGCCAATACCGGCCAGCTTCAACTCATTAGATGGAAGTGAGATAAAGGCAAACTGTCTGAAGCAAACCATAGATTCAGTTTCTGAGTATGGCTGGGTCCATCACATTCCGCGCCTAATGATTCTTGGAAACCATGCTCTCCAGCGCGGCTATAACCCAAGGCAAATGAACGATTGGTTTATCGATGCGTTTGTCGATGGGACGCCCTGGGTAATGCCAGCGAATGTGATAGGCATGAGCCTTTATGCCGATGGCGGGAAAATGAGCACAAAGCCTTATGCCGCTGGTGGCAGTTACCTCTCTAAAATGACCAACTACTGCGGCGATTGCCCACTGAATCCAAAGGTGAGAGTAGGAGAGAACGCCTGTCCTTTTACAGCAGGGTATTGGAAGTTCCTCGATGAAAATCAGCAGCTGCGGTCTAACCACCGCATGTCCAACGCCTTTGCAGGGCTAAAGCGCCTAAGTGACCTAGAAGAGCTTAGGGAGCAGGAGAGTAGGCGAACCAGCTTTTGACAAAGGCGCAGCCCGTGTTCTAATCTCGAAATACCGATTCAGGGCGTAGGGGAAGACGCAGACTGAATCGGAGGTTAGTTACGTTTTCAGAAATCTGGCTGCTCAGCGTCAGAAGACAAAGTCTTTCGGACGTTGAGGATTTGCTACGTCCTCATGGCATTGAACTGATTTGGTATACCCAGCCCTCAAGTCCAAAGACCTATCAGGCCCGCGCAAACTATGACCTCACAGGAGTTGATCTTTCTTCGCTTGCTAGCCAGTTAGCAAATCTCAGCCTCGCTTTTGAGATCTTCGATAGCGAAGCGAGTGTTCAGATTTTTTACCATCGTGGCCTTGGACTCAAAACGATTCAGCTCGATGATGCAGGGGAGCCAGTCATCAGATTTGCCCAACTGGACATGATTCAGCAGCAGGCGGCAGGTAGTAGTTATGAGTATGACCGACTTCTAAGGCTTGCCAGAGCGCAGGCTTGGCAGGATGTTCTTGAACCCCTCAGAAGAGGTTGGGTGGCTCTCGATGGCCTAAGAGATGTCAGCTAAATGTTGCGAAAGGCAAGCACGGCGTTGTGACCGCCAAATCCAAAGCTATTACTTATCGCCACAGCATCTCGTCTGGTTAGAGGCGTTGGCACCCTGGGGACATTCAGCTCTATGGCTGGATCTTGGTTTTCAAGATTTATTGTTCCTGGACAGATTTGTTCTTTCAAAGCCAGAATCGTGAAAATTGCCTCGATTGCCCCAGCACCACCTAGCAGGTGACCGGTTTGACTCTTAGTTGCTGTAACCATTAGCGATTGAGTGTGATCGCCAAAAACTCGCTTGAGCGCTGTGTACTCGGCAATGTCTCCTACCGGGGTAGAGGTGGCGTGGGCGTTAACGTGCTCAACGTCGGTTGGTAGAGCTCCTGCTTGGCTTAGCGCTCCTAGCACTGCCCTGGCCGCTCCCGAACCCTCTGGGTCTGGTGCCGTGATGTGATATGCGTCAGAGGTAACAGCGGCTCCAACTATTTCGCAATAGATCTTCGCGCCTCTGGCCTTGGCACTGTCATACTCCTCAAGCACCAGTGCTCCAGCACCTTCACTCATCACAAAGCCATCTCGGTCAGTGTCATAGGGCCTTGAGGCTTTTTGGGGACTGTCATTTCTCTTACTTAGCGCCTGCATGGCGGCGAAAGCTGCGATTGGTAGGGGATGTATTGCCGCTTCAGCTCCACCTGCCACAACTACATCTGCTTCTCCAAGACGGATTCTTTGAAAGGCATTAGCGATTGATTCATTACCCGATGCACAAGCTGATACCGCTGTTCTGACCCCAGCACGTGCACCAAGATCCATGCCGATAGCTGCTGCCGGACCGTTTGGCATAAGCATAGGAACTGTCATTGGCAGTACTCGCCTTGGCCCGCGTTCCTTCAGAATCTCGAAGGCATCTAGCAAAGTCCAGACTCCACCGATTCCGGTGGCAAAGTCGACCGCCAGTCGCTCAGGAGCAACTTCAGGCTCACCAGCGTCCTTCCATGCCTCCCTTGCAGAAATCAGCGCCAGCTGAGATGAGGGATCTAAACGCTTGGCTTCTTGAGGAGTCAGGACCTCGGAGGAGGGAACTTTTGCCTGGCCGGCAAATGTGACAGGAAGCTCATACTTTGAAACCCACTCAGCTTCGATGGTGCTGATGCCAGATTTACCCTCGAGCAGAGCTTTCCAACTGCTGGTCGCATCTCCGCCAAGTGGAGTGGTGGCTCCAATGCCGGTGACTACGACCCTGCGCATCACTTAGCCCTGGTTGGCGGTGATGAATTTGACGGCGTCGGCAACCGTGACCAGGTTCTTTACCTCTTCGTCAGGAATCTTGACGCCGAATTTGTCCTCGGCATTTACAACGATGGTCATCATGGAGATGGAGTCGATGTCTAGGTCATCGGTGAAGGACTTGTCCATCTGAACAGAGTCGGTGGCAATGCCAGTCTCGTCGTTTACTAGTTGAGCCAGGCCTGCTAGTACATCCTGTTCGGAAAGTGCCATGAATAACTCCTCGGGGCTTAGTTGTCGCTTTATTTTAGGGGAGTTCGACCACTTGAGCGGCGTAGGCAAGCCCAGCGCCAAAGCCTATTTGCAGGGCATATCCGCCTGATTTGACCTGGCCCTCGGCCAGAAGGCGGTGCATAGCAAGGGGAATAGAGGCAGCAGAGGTATTGCCGGTTTCAACGATGTCTTTTGCCACCACCACGCTTTCGGGTAGGCCCAGTTGCTTGGCGAACTCATCAATGATCCGCAGATTCGCCTGGTGAGGAACTAGGGCGGCTAGGTCTTCAGGCTCGAGCCCAGACTGCTCAAGGGCGTCCTTGGCAACCTTGACCATTTCCCAAACTGCCCATCGAAAAACCGACTGCCCCTCCTGAATCAGGGTTGGCCACTGGGTTTTGCCATCACGAAATTCAAGAATCGATCCAGTCATGCCCACCTTGTCCCAGTTGCCACCGTCTGAACCCCAAACTGTCTTTGAGATTCCCGGGTGATCACTCGGACCTACGATCGCAGCGCCAGCTCCATCCCCCAGTAAGAAACTGATTGATCTGTCAGTAGGGGAGATAAAGTCCGAGAGTTTCTCGGCTCCTACGACCAGAACGTATTTAGCTGCGCCAGATCTAATCAGCGAGTCAGCCTGAGCAATGCCGTAGCAGTAACCTGCGCAAGCTGCTGAAATGTCATAGGCAGCAGCACCGTGAGCCCCAACTAACTCCGAAAGAAGCGATGCTCCCGAAGGCGTTTGGTAGGGAAAGGAAATTGTCGCAAGGATAACGGCATTGATTTCACTGGGATTAATTCCAGCCTTTTCGATTGCCTCTTTACTTGCTCCAACCGCCAGATCCATCAGGCTTGTGTCCCTGCCCGCTCTGGTTCGGGTAACAATTCCAGTTCTCTGTCTTATCCACTCATCAGAAGAATCGATTGGGCCTGCAACATCGTCGTTAGAAACTAAGACTTCCCCGCGCATCGCACCCAGAGAGTAGATTCTGGAAAAAGAAACAGGAGCGGTTTGCTTCAGAGTCTTCATCTAGGAAACCTTTTCTAAATCCGAAACGCTCTTCAAGGCTACTGCACTGGCAAGCGGAGCCCCCCGCTTGATTAGACCCGCTAGTGCACCGGCCGGCGGCAACTCCACGACCAAAACGCCTTCTTGATTGAATGAGGCCATGCACTTATCCCATCTAACAGGGCGTGCAATCTGTGAAACCAGCGAGTCAAGAAATGCCTGACCACTTTGAACCAAAGTACCGTCTGCGTTTGACCAGAGTTTCATCTTTGGATTACTTGGCGATAGCTTTGCCGCGGCCGACCTAACCTCCTCCACCGCACTTTGCATGAAGCGCGTGTGAAAAGCACCAGCTACCTTGAGTTCAATCACTTTGGCCTTCTCGGGAGGCTCTGCCACTAGCTGCGCTATTTGTGATTTCAGTCCTGCGGCAACAATCTGCGATGCTCCATTAAAGTTTGCCGGCTCTAGATCCAGGCTTTCAATTTTCGAAAGTACCTCTGATTCCTCGCCGCCGAGAATGGCAGCCATTGATGTTGGTTGCATAGCTGCAGCCGTTGCCATCGCATCCGCTCTAATTCCAACCAGCTCAATTGCCTCCTCATCGCTGAGAACTCCGGCGATTGCTGCGGCTGCGAACTCTCCCACGGAGTGCCCAAGCACACCAACTGGAGTTTTAGTGGTGAGCGCAATTCTTGCAATGGCTATGCTCGCTCCAACAATTAGTCGCTGGGCGTTTGCCGTGTCCTTGATCTCTTCTTCTGATGCTTCAGTGCCAAGTCTGACAAGATCGCGGCCACAAGCCTTTGATAGCTCGGCTAGTTTCAAGGTCAAATCTGGATATGCTTCAATCCAGGGTTTTAGAAACCCCTCAGACTGCGATCCTTGACCGGGGCAGGCGTAAATTAGCAAGTTATCTCCTCACACCGCTTTCAGCATCACTGATTAGTCCGACGCCGATGGCTGTTTGCACCACATAAGCAACTCTCGGAACCGTTACGTCCTCGCCAATGACTTCCTGGATTCTCTTCAAGCGGTAGCGAACCGTGTTGGCATGGACGTAAAGAGACTTAGCGGTTCCTTCCAGCGATCCACCGTGATCCAGATATGCGCGCAAGGTTTGTAGAAGTTCTGCTGACGCAGTTACCACCGGTAGGTAATACCTTTTCAGCAGTGCTTCCTTGGCTAATTGGTCACCAGCCAGCATGCGTTCGGGAAGAAGGTCGTCTGCGAGTGTTGGCCGAGCGGTCGAGTTTCTGCTTGTTGCCACAGAGTGGGCAGCCAGCGCCGCTCTAGCAGATCGCGCAGAGTCTGAAACGGTTGCAACGGTTGGTCCGAGCATCAAATCGCCTGCGCCGAAGAATTCAGCGAGGAGCTGAGCCATCGTGCCAATGGCTGCGTCTGGCTTGTCTATTTGTTCAACAAGTCCGATGACAACAACTTGGCGTCGACCCTGAATGCCAATCAGGACGTCACACCCTGATTTGCGAGCGAGTTTTCGCATCCCATCAGGGTCTGCACTCTCGGGAGTTGTGCCGAGCAGAACCGCAACCTGTCCGTCAGCACGCCATCCCAAAGCTGCGACTCTGGAATTGATCTCCTGTGATGTCTCGCCACTGATGATGCTGTCAACCACCAGTGCCTCAAGTCTTGCATCCCAAAGTCCACGCGCCTCTGCTGCCCTGGCATAGACATCGGCTGCACTGAAGGCAATGTCTCTGGAGTAGCGAAGCACAGCCTCCTGCAGCTCAGGGTGCTCAGCAACCACTCTTTCCTCCACCATCTGCACAACTACTTGAATCAGTTGCAGGGTTTCCTGGAGTGAAATTGACTTCAGTAGTTCTCTTGGTGCCGCGGCAAAAACATCTGCCGCAACCCAAGGTTGAGACTGAGGATTTTCATACCACTGAATAAAACTGGTGATTCCGCTCTGGGCGACCGAACCTACCGCAGCTCTTCTGGCCGGCGGCATCTTCTTATACCAGGGGAGAGTTTCCTCAAGTCGTGTCAGGGTTGCGGTTGCAAGATCTCCAGCAATCGATCTCAGCCACGGCAGATGCTTAGGCGTCACCACCGGCCGATCCACTTGTGCCAGCTGCCACATCGTGCAAGCGATATTTTTGTATTGCCTGACGAGGGAAGTCTGCAGGTACCTTGCCCGCAGCCGACAGCTGCTGAAGGACTTTCACGGCAATAGAGGGGCCGTCAATCTTGAAGTGTCTTCTGGCTGCTGGACGCGTGTCCGAAAAGCCAAAGCCATCGGCACCCAGGGTTGTGTATTCGCCTGGAACCCAAGGTCTGATCATGTCGGTCAGCGAGTGCATGTAGTCAGAGACTCCAAGGAATGGACCCGAAGCTCCGGCAAGCTTCTGCGAGACATAGGCCTTCTTCTTTTCCGCATCTGGGTTTAGGAAGTTGTGCTCATCAGCTGCCAGGCCATCTCTTCTCAGCTCACCCCAGCTGGTGACGGACCAAACGTCTGCGGAGACGCCCCACTCGGTCAACAAGTTCTGCGCCTCAAGTGCCCAGGGGACAGCAACGCC